>ERZ824473.341-NODE-341-length-88293-cov-8.360185_pt1 | contig 88293 bp, 99 predicted proteins | sample MGYA00519874_ERZ824473 | MGnify/ENA primary metagenome ERZ824473 (study PRJEB31778, sample SAMEA3449151) | human gut metagenome | biome: human gut; feature: human-associated habitat; material: faeces | place: United Kingdom | collected 2010/2012 ...
AGCACCTGCCTTTTAAGCAGGGTGTCCGGGGTTCGAATCCCCGCTGGAGCACCAACACAAAATGCGAAAAAACCTTGTAGTTTCAATGACTACAAGGTTTTTTCATATCAATGCAGTGTTACTCAAAAATACGCTTTGGAGCCCGATAAACGGGGCGAAAACCGGGGGCCCAAGATGTTTTGGGGTTCCTTTTCGGGCTCAAATTATGAGAAGTACGATACATCAAAGTGGTTTGCTTTTGCCATAAAACACATAGGCAAGTCGTTTTTGATTGGCTACAATACACTGCGCTTGAAGGAATACTTCAACTACTTTTTGCTTGTAATTCGCATGCCAAGTTATGTATAGTATTTACGATGTTTTTTATTTGCTGCAAGCTGTTCTCCACAAAATCTTTAGATATGTTATCTTTTTCTGCGGATTCATGGCTTCTGTCATCCTGATGAACTATTTTGTTTCTGCGAGCAAAAAGTGCTTGTATCATGAGTTTGCCATTATTTATTGCATCTTGCTGCTTGCAGTTCGGAAAAAGAGCGCACATTACCTCTTGAAAAGGAATGCCTATAAGATTCAACTGGTCACGCATTGCCTCAGCAGATAATAAAACTTTATCCGACAAGAAATTATTCACAAAGCCGAAAAACCATTCTTTAGATTCAGGCGTGTTTAAGGCATCCTCGACCTGTAATATAGGGACTTTTAAGTTGGAATACTTTTGCGATCTATTCCAATTTCCCACAAACATTTCATACAAACAGTATTTACTGATCTCGTGAAGATAAAAATCGAGAATTCCCTCCGCAAATACAAATATTGATCTTAAAATGTTGTCACCCTCGGATGTTTTTCCATTCTCAATAAGACTATCATATACAAGATATTGCTTTTCTATTGAGGTAAGGCTATCATCAAAATGAGCTTTTATTTCTGCAAGGTCGAACATTGTTGGCACAGAAATGGCATCTCTTGTGCCTTCGAACCGCGGTCTTAAATGTAAATCTTTTTTCACTTGATCACCTCGGATAGGCGCTCAAGAGTATCAGCAAAAGAGGTGTTTAACATGGGAATAGCACCATATTTCCCCAAAATATACCCCTTTCCAAATTTTTCGCCTTTTCGCACATTCTTGATTTCGGCTAAAGAGTACAAATCAGTAGAACGATCTTCTTTTCTGAGTTCGGTAAACCATATTTGGTCACGCCTAAAAATGCCTAAATCAAGTAAACTCGTATCGTGCGTTGTAAATATGATCTGAGCGTTGCTTTGTGTGAAAGCAGAAAAGAATTTTAGTATAGCCTGAAGTAGCGACTCGTGAAGACTTGTTTCAAGCTCGTCGCAAACAAGAACTTTCCCAGTGAACATTATATCTATAAATGGGCATAGAAAAGAAAACAGTTTTTTTATGCCAGCGGATTCTTCACTCATTAAGTCTGTTTCAAAAGAGTTATAAATGACTCTTGCTTGAATTGAGTCAACTTTTTCTTGTATGAGCCGCTTCTTGAACTCATCAGACAAAAAATCAGGGAGAACTGTTTCATCAACTGGGATGCTTTTTTCTTCTATCTCAACAATTACATCAGTAATATCTAATCCTATGGATTTCATAAGGGCTAAAACAGCGCTTTTCATAGGTTTATTTGAGGCCATTTGATGTAAAGAGTAGTTCATCCAGCTTTGAGTTGATTCACCATATTCATAAATCACTAAGCTGTCTTTAAAAAACATGTAGGCCAAAGTAACTTCCTCAACGGTACTGAAGTTTGCCGCACAAGACAATAATAATCTGTTTGGTTTTAGAATATCTTTGCAAGCGGTGAATTTATTGGTGAACTTTCTGCCAGTTAAAAACTTTTCACCACTGCGCTCGTAAATTTTCGTTTGGCGCCCGTTTGGGAAATAATACAGGTATTCCTCTTTGACTAAATAATTGTTAAGAGTAAAACCAAAAGCAAATCGAAGATCATTTATAATGAACTGCATTTCATATTTGCTATCAGTTAATGCTGTCTCCAATTTGTGAGGCAACTGCCTGACGCCGTCTCCAGGTTGATGCATGATTCCCCTGACGACAAAATTCTTTACAAACGAAATTGCATCAATAAAATTGCTTTTCCCGGTTCCGTTTGCTCCGTATATGACAGCTGATCTGAGAAGATTCATTTTGTGCCACTTAATGAACTCATTTTCTCGGGAAGATTCACTTCCAGCTAACATTGAGAAAACTATAGGCTGACGAATTGATTTGTGGTTAGAACATACAAACTCTAAAAGCACTTATAATCTCTCCTTCCTTTTCAATTATTATACCCATCATTTATTATAGTAACACAACTTTGCGCGTTCGCAAGCGAAATTTGCGGATTTTCTGCAAATTTCGAAAATAAATAGTTTGTTTTCATGCGTCTTGCGTCACTTCTGAATAACTAAGTCCGAAAAAACAGCCCTCGGCAGATATGCCGAGGGCTGTTTTTCTATTCACTTGTTCCCGATATCATCGGTCTTGTCCTTCATTTTTTTGATGCCGCTCGTCAGCCAGTCGGGCACAGGCGCGCCCAATGCCTGCGCATTCTCGGCGATTGATCCTATCTCGGTGAATATGTACCACATTGTGACTAAGGGCCCGAACAGCGTTTCATAGTCTATCGGCAGCGTTATGCCGAGCCCCTGCATGCCTATCTTCAATGCTAAATCGCACATAAAAGCGGCTACTACTGCGACTATCTCGCCGACCTTGTGCCAGCGTCCCTCGCGGGATCTTGCGCTGTTCCAGTCTCCGGCCTTCTTCGCGGCGCACGAGCCCGTTGTCCAGTCGATGATGACAAGCGCGAGAAACAGCATTACCGCCCAGCCTGCCCAGCCTATCAGGCCGGTGATGATTGCCGCAATTGCAGTCGCGGCGCCCTTGATCTCTGTGATTTTATCCGGTGCGTTCATTTACTTGCCCTCCATAATTCGCTGACAGAAGATCATTACCCTGAGCATATCCTCCGTCAGGTCGATAACGCCGTTGCCCTTGCCCTTGATTATGCCGTCGTTCATGAGCTGCTTTACGGTATCTCTGTAAAAGCCCCCCGGCACATCCTCTATCGTTTTCCATCTAACCATTTCTTCATCCTCCGTAAGTCTTTTGTTTACCTCGGCCGCTATCTGCCCGTGCCGCTCGTACAGCCACTGCCCGGGGCAAGCCTTGTTTTCATAGTCGCGGTGAACGGTCATATTGCACCCGTTTCTGTGGTTTACGCGGTCGGCCTTGCTGGTAGACCAGATAAGCTTCTTAATGCCGTTGCGCCTGCATATATCCGTCACAAGGTCGAGCAGCGTCTTGTAGGCCGCGTCGTTTACCCTGTACGGGTGCTTGTTTTCGCAGGCCACCTCGATAGTCACCGCCCGGCGGTCGTTTTCCCCGTCCGAGGTCGCCCAGCTGCGGTTTCTTTCCTCTACATACATTCCAACTCTGCCGTCGGGGCCTATGCCGTAGTTTGTGCTCGCGGCTTTTGTCTGGAACAGTCTGCCCAGCGTCTCGACCGCCGCCTGCGACGCCGAACAGTGTATCGTGATGGTATCGATATTGCGCCCCTTGCGGCCGCCGCTGTAGGGGCTTATCCGTGTGTAGCTGACAAGCGGTGAATTTGTAAATGCCATCGTCAATCCTCCTCCAATAATCCGCTCAGGGTCTTTTCGTCGTCGTCCATTCCGCATCCTCCCACGCGCTCGGCAGCGCCGACGCATCGTATACAACATTATCCTGCAAGCACCTGTGTACCTTGCCGGAATCGTCCTTGTAGCATTCGCCGGTCATGTACATGCCGCTCGTTCCGAGAGGGGCTACCCATGCTTTAGCCTTTGCAGGATCTTTCGTGTGACACAGCCCCCACAGAGCGCGAAGCGTTGACGGCCGGCCCTGATAATTCGCGGCGTTGTACGGCTGGATAAGCGTCCACACCTGCCCCTCGTCCGCAACCGGCGTACCGTCAGGGCATGCGCTGTAATCCTTAGTCGCGTCGAAGTCCGGCACGGCGATTTCTGCGGCGATAATTTCAGTGCCGGTCATGGTGTTCGCCTTTGTCCGCAGGGCTGCGGCATCATCCGCGCCTTTTTCTCTCATCTTGTTGATTGCTTCATCCTTAGTCATATGCTGTTAACCCCCTCTCTGTAGGCTGCGTCAAGTGCCGCCGGAGTTATTGCGTCTGCAATTTCGGCCTTCATATCCTGCACCGTACTCGCGCGATCGTTAACTTCAAGCATTCTGCCGGTCTGTAGCCACGCAGCGAGATTATTTTCAATTTCCTGCTGCAATCCATCGCGCTGCTTAACGTGAAAGACATACTCGTCATATTCGTACAGCGGTGCAGCGTTTTCATCATCTGTTGGGGTAATGTCTTTGCTGTTTTCATGCAGTCTGACCTCGACATAACCCGGCATAGGCCAGTAGCTTTCAACCGTCACAGCTGCCGGGGAAGTGTTTCCTTGTACTCTCATGATTAGAACCTCCTCTACTGCGGTCTATATACCATACGTACATAGACTGTTGTTGAGCTTGTACCACTTTCAAAGAACTCTCCAATGCAGAAAAGGCCGTCAGCCCCTCCCCCACGATAGGTATTAAACATTGGGTACGTCGTATAGGACGGGTTTTTTGGACGATTTATAGCATCACACATATAGGTGCTCTCACTGCCCTGGGCTGTGCTACCATTGTATTCGGGAAGCATAATCCAAGGCTTTTCAGGGTCTAAACCGACTTTAACAATATATTTCGAGCCGCTACCAGTCGGTATGCCATATGTCAGAGTGTATGTAAACGATGCGTAGTCGTTGTATTTAGTCGGCGTCGTGTTTATTACATACTGCCCCGCGTTCAGGTGAGTTAAGACGCCTGTAATCTGGTACAACAGCCCGCCCCACAGGTCCTCTATCCCGCGCCAAACAACGCTGACTTGCCCGTCCATGCCTGCCGGGATGCCTGTAAGCCCCGGTACTGAGTCGCAGCCGCCGGTGTCTGGTATGTTATACGTGTCTACAACGCCGCGACCGATTACACTTTGAACATCGTTGTTAGCAAATTCGACCAGAATTAACATCTGCAACGCTGAAAGTGCTGCCAAATCAAACAGCGACCAGCCAGAGCCTCGCGCGGTTGCTGCTTTATAGAACTCCGGATTGTCTGCTCCACCACTCGTGCTTGTAGGTTTGGAAGTCGCGCTCTTAGAGACATAGCTGTGTGTAGTATTTGACGCGAAAGGTGGGTAAGCTTGTATATAGAAACAATCCGTTGTCTTCCCAGAGATGGTGAAAGTAGGATGTACCTCAAAGTTTTCAACCGCCGCGTCCGCAATTTTAATGTATTCAATATTGCCCTCCCGGTATCGCCGATACCAGAACTTTGGAATTTTGACCATTACGTCGCCCGTTGACAAGGTCTGTCGGGCGATACCATTCCAAGGGTAACAGTCATCGAAATCGCTCGAACCAGCTACCGTTCCTTTAGATGCCGTTGCCGTCATACCTACTGCATCATCAGTTCTTGCCCATGCCGGGGACGAGTTCGTAATATCGCGACTAATACCAAATATTCGCAAGATATGCAGCTTTGCACTTTTCACCTCTTTGTCTGCGGTAATAACTACAGTGTCCGAAGTTGTCTTTGAGCCCCTGGTTGCTCTTACAGTCCATATTCCAGCATGATGAACCTTAAATGAATAGTTGCCACTGGTGTCGGGGGCAGTATACACAGTGCCGTCAAGTTCGCATGTGCATGTTGCGCCTTTAGTATAGGTCACCTGAATTATCGCAGCAAACGATGAGCCGCCGCCGGCATGATTGATAAGAGGCATTACAAATCCCTCCTGATTATTAATGTCACCGGGATATCCGTTGTCGGCTTATCGCCCAGCGCGACGAGCTGAATGCTCCCTGCCGCCTGTGTGCCGCCGACGATCATAGCGCCCGACAGCGCCTCCATCTGCGCCTGTGTTATCCCGTTGTTTTCTCGCGGCAGAAGCTCGACCGCCGATGTCGGGGTGATGTTAGAATTGCTTAGGGTGTATTTTTTCGCGGTACTCCATCCGGACGCAAATAGCGTGGTGTTCACTTTCGACGACCGCCCCGCGGAATAGACCTCCCACGTATACCCCGTAGCCGCCGCCGCTGTGCAGTGATAAACAAGCTTTGCCACCGTGTCGATGTAGGTTTGCCCGACTACACCGACGGTCGATGTCGTGGGTGGGGTGGTGCCGATGATGGGCTGAGGAATGTCCGCGATAGCAGCGGCGATAGCGGCCTGCATAGTCGCTGTGGTAACGACGGCGCTTGCATCTACCGTGACCGAGATACTGCCGGTGTTGGATATCATGATCAGGCCATAGAACGTATAAACGAAGTCCGGTGAATCGGATGCCGACGGAACGTCGATGCCTTCGGAATTCTGAAATAGTGCGAGCAGCTTGCCTTCGCCGCTGCCGACCTTTGCCCATATGCCGAACTGATTAAGGGTGTAGCCGGTTGACGGTGCGGTGATCTGAAGCTGGATTTTAAGGCCGGTGGCGCCGTCAGCCTTGCTGTGGCTTACGATGCTTGCGGCCTGCTTCTGCCCGGCAAGCGCGGTTTGAGCTATCATTGCGGCCTCGGCGACGGTGCCTGTGCCGGCGGCCGCAGAGTATATATTCAAGGTCGTACCCTCCGCCCATGCGGCGAGAAGCTCCGCGCCCTTGTTGGTGACAACACCTGTCCATTTTGCCATGTGTGTACCTCCGGATTAATTGTAGTTTTCGGCGGTGCAGCTATCGACCAGCTCACAGCCGATGAATGCAGCGGCGGTGAATGCGACAGCCTCGGCGCCGGTTTCGTAGTATTCGATGGTATCCAGTATCGAACGCTGATTTTTGTACTGGTTTACCCATGCCTGCACCTGCGCCTGCTTTGCATCGTCAACGGCATCGGCGGCAATATCTATCTGAACCTTGAAGTGATATTCGCTGCCGTTGTAGTTGTACCATTCGGCGACACGGCCTTTTGCGAACAGGATGCTTATCAGCTGCTCGAGCGCGGCCGGTGTGCCGAGGTGGGTGTAGAATGTCAGGGTGCTGGCAACAAGCTCACGCTTTGTCTCGACCGGCAAGGTTTTGTCATAGGCCGGGGTGCGCAGCTCGGCGGCGAGGGCATCCAGCACCGTGTCCGGCGCGGACGCAAGCGCCGCGTATGTGCGCGACTTATCGGCGTAGGCGCATAGCTGCCTGATCTGCTGGCCTACGGCGTAGGCCAGCGCCTTGACCTCGGCTGTTTCCAAATGTCCGGGCAGTATGTCGGTCATAAGGCTGTCCTTCAGATCAATCATCTTCAAGGCCTCCGTATGTGACCGATGCCGCGGCCGAAAGATTTGCGACGGATGTTGCTGCCACCTTGGTGTAGGCGGGTGCGGACACGACAACGCGCTTTGCACCGGCTGCAATGACCATCGCCGTCAGCTTCGACGGGTTTATATCGCGGCCTATGGTGCGCTGCCACGCCGTGTATTGCGATATGGACGTGTTTACGGCTGCTTGGATATTCTCGGCCTGTGCGCTGTCTTCCCGGCTTATGTAGTACGTCAGGCTTATGCTGTAGCTTACGTTTGCCGGCGCGGCGACAACGACCTTGTCGGTCAGCGGCCGGATGGTTTTTGCGGAAAGGTACGCCGTAAGCCCCTGTATCATCTCCGTGCCCGGCGCGGTGCCGTCACTGTTAAGGAATACGATGTTTACAGTACCGGCATCGTGATTTGCGGACACGACAACGTCGCCCACGGCCGCGCTGTACCGCTTCGCGTGATAGATATACGCATCTGCCGCTCCGGCTGTGGAGTACGCACCGGGTGCGAGATAGATGCGCTCCTTCAGCGCGTCGTCGGTTTCAACTTCCGCTCCTCCTGCCGCATCGGTCGTGTTCGTGACTGATGCGACATATGGTACGGGATCGACGATGGTCGTCAGTTCTCCGGCGGCTATCGAATTGGCGGCCGCTCCGGCTTCGGTGCACACCGCCGCAACGGTAACGGTCGTGGATCCGGCCGGGATCTCCGCATATTCGACGGTTTTGAAGTACAGCGTGCCGCCGGCTGATGCGACGCGAGTACCCTGCGGTATGCTTATTGCGGACGCACGGGCGGCGGATGCAGTGAATTTCAGTGTTGTAGTCGCAGCTGTCGCCGGAGTGCGTTCTACGCCGCGCAGCAGTGCAAGGTTGTCGAGAAAATCGCCGTAGGCATACTTCAAAAGATTTTGCTTACCGGCACGGTCAACGTACTGCATGGCCAAATAGATCTGAACGGCGGCCGCGTTAATGATTGCCCTGTGCACCGATGCGCGGCCGAGGGTGACCGGCCTGCCGTCGATGCGGGTCATATAGTCCTCAAAGTCGGCTATCATCTCGCGCTGGACATCGTCGACCGTCTTCCCGTCAATGAAAGATATATCGGGGGTATTTTTGATCGCAGATATTTCAGACACCTGTTATCACCACCTTGCTTTTCATTTTTCCGTTGTTTCCTTTATCCCAGGAAACGCTTTTCACCCGTACTCCGGGGATAAATTTTGCTATTTTTTCGGACACTTCCGCCGTGTAAAGGCTTTTTGCAGTCTCCGGCGGCATGTCGATGAAGTCCATGCTCAGGCCGAGCTCGCGGTCAAGCGGTATAGTCCCTGCGCGCGTGGACAAGAGCAGACAAATGCTGCGGTCTAAATCGGCAAGCTTATTGTCCGAAAAAGTGTATTTGATTTGAAAATCGTAAAGGTCGTTCATGAATATTCACCTAAATTCAAAGTGACCGACGCCGCGGCCAGCTCGCCGCGGCTGTAGATGCGATCCCAGCTCTCGGACGCGCTTTCGATGTAAAAGCGGTTTCTGCCGATCATTTTGCCGCCGATTATCAGATACTCCGCGTCGCCGCTCTCGGCCATCTCTTCGATAATTTCGAGCATCGCGCGGGGCTTGACTCCGAGTGCTGCGGAAAGTCGGATGGTCAGACTTGCAGTTTGAGCAGCCGGGCCGAGGTATTCTGTCTTGGGCTTTGCCCCGAGTATCTCGTGCGCCGCCCAGCGACCGGCTACCTCGCGGCTGAGACTTTCAAATGTGAGCACCTGCTCGGCCGAGACTTCAAACACTATTTTTGTTCCCAATGTTCCGATCATAGCCGCTCCTTATTCGTTTGATGTCAGACTGCCCGTCACAGTGACATTGCCGTCAAGGACGATGCTGTCTGCGTGGATTTTTAAAACGCCGCCTTCATAGCGGATATAGGCTTTGCCGTTTTCGTGCGAAAGCTCCTTTCGGTAAATGCCTTCTCCGCTCTCGGGCGGCTTGTTTTTTTCGCTCCACGGGCGGCCGAGGACAACACCGGCTTCCGTGCCGTTTGAAAGATGCAGCACTATCACCTGATCGCCGACCTGGGGCATGAAATATTCACTTGACAGCAAGGGAATAAGGCCGGTTACGGCATCGTCCTTGTCATGGTACACGACGCGGACGAGCCCGGATGCGTAATCAATGGCGGATATTTTCCCGATGCGGATGTTGTTATTCATGTTATTCCTCCGGCAGCGCGTTCGCTGCGTTGATGATCAGCCGGTCAAGCGCCGGCACCAGTGTGTATTTTGCTGCCCAATATGTTGGAGAATTTATAACGCCGTACTTTGTAAGCACATCCAGCGCCGCAGATACGGTGCTTATGCTGCTACCGCCGCGGTTAACCTTAATGACCGTTGCCATATTGACTATGAGACCGTCAAGGTACTTGACCTGCGTGTACCGGGCAATCCAGTAAGACATGTCTGTGATAACGCCGACAGCGTACAGGCGGCCTATCGAATCCTTCATGACTTCTTCGGACATTGATTCGACTAGAGACATCTCTAAATCCATTGTGTAGCCGCTGCCGGATATGTTGTGCGTAATGCTGTCGATATAGTATTTACCGGAGAGCCTGCCGATACCAACGACGGTAACGCATTGCGCCGACACAAGCTGTGCGTCGCCGATGATGCTTGCGCTCAGCTTCGTACTGCCGTGGTTAGCCTTGTTTACTGCTGCGCGGATCTTCCGCTCCGCGTCGGCTCGGCTGTCGGCTTTGCCGGACTGCTTCAAAATACGCTTGCCGTTGCCGATCGAAACGGCGATGTCCACCTCTGTGGATATATCGGTGTAGGTGTACTCGCCGCCGGTATATGTTCCGGCCATGTCCTTGGACCATGACCACGAGATAAGCGACTCAGTGCCTATCGTGCGGACGGGTGCTTTCGCTTTGTATGCCTCGCGGTCATATACGACGATCTTTTGCCTGTAGACCTTGACCTCGAGGCCGTACGTCTCGCATAGGCTTGAGAAAAAGTCACTGTCGGTCTGCTCCGATTGCTCGACGGACTTGATAATGAAATCCGCCCCGGACACGTCCCAGGCCAGCTTCAGACCCGCTCTCGCAGCAATCTCTGTGCCTATTTCCTTTATGGTGACGCCCTCCCAATTCTGGGTGCGCACCGTGGCCATAAAGCCGCCGTCGGCAGGTGTGGACACCGCGGATATCGTGCCTGTAACTGGCCAGCCGCCGAACTCGAATTTATCAAGCACGAAAAAGCCGCAGTCAAGCGGTATGCCGCCGGCATCATCGCCGCTGAGCGATATTTTTGCCGATAGCGTATCACCGCTTATAGGCATCCATGCAGTGATCCACTGCCGGGCGCGGTCGTGGATAGATATATCCAGGCTGTCGGCCGCGCCGCTGGCAGGGTCTGTGTATGTTATACCGGTGATGTATTCGTCCATCACCGTTTTAACGGCCGCACCGTTGTAGTAAAGGTCTACTTCTGCCTGGCGTGGCTTCATGGGCTTACCCTCCACGCCGGAACGGATATCGCCGTATAATCCTCCGGCAGCTCCGGAGTTTGCAGGGTGACACCGGCAGAGAATACGAAGTTATCCAAAAGCGCAGGATTATTGGATATCAGCCAATCAATATACTTTTCGCTTCCGTAGATGGCATAGGATATCTGATCCCAGGTGTCGCCCTGCTTTGTAGTGTAGGTTGTGCTCATGCCTGCCCTCCTTACGCCGGGGAAAACTGCTTGCGGCGCTCTTCATCCTTCATGCGCCGATACAGGCGCTTGAATTCCGCAAAGCTTACGCGGCCGGCTTCCATGGCTTCCTCGCGCGACGGTGTACCGCCGTAGAAATTGAACACAGGGGAGAAGACGATGCTCTCGCCGCCTCCGGCAGAGCCGGGCTTCGGCTTCTTTTCCCAATCATCCAGCAGCTGAGCAAGCTTTGACAGTGGCAGCACGGCCTCGGGCTCTCCGCCCTCGCCGACCATAGCCAGTGTCGGAGCTGTTGCAATGCCGCCTGTGGCAAGCATCGGTATCTGCGGAATGTTAAAGCCTAATGTCTTGCCGCCCACGCCGGGCACCCAGTCCGGAATGGATATCTTCATTTCGTTGATCTTCGACAAGACCATATTTATGACGGATATAACAGCGTTGATCGGTGCTTTTGCTATGTTGGCCAGTTCACCAAATACGTTGCCGAATATCGAGACGACATTTCCCCATGCAGCTGACCAATTTCCGCTGAAAACGTTATCGATAAATCCGATTATGTTAGAGAAAATGGCTTTTATGTTGCCCCAAACGTCCTGTACGCTTTTCCACAGGCCGGACAGGACCGCGCCGAGGGCCGGAAAACGCGAGGATATCGCTGCTATTGCCGTTGTGACGGCAGTGTTGATCTTCGTCCAAATTCCGCTGATCTTCGCGCCGAGCTGTGCGGCCTTTGCCTTGACGGTGTCCCAGTTTTTATACAGCCATACGCCTGCGGCGATAAGTGCTGTTATAGCTAAGATTGCAATGCCTATCGGACTTGTTACAAATGCAAGACCGGCGCGGAATGCTTTTGAAGCAACGGCAGCGGCCTTGCTCGCGGCGGCACTGGCTCTCATGGCAAACGTATGTGCCCTGGTTTGTGCCGTCAGGGCAATTGTTGCTGTTTTGGTTTTAAGCTGCGCTGCTCTCAAAAGCTTGACCGCGGCCGTTGCTCCCTTGTAGGCGGTCGATACGGCTTTAAAGGTCTTGCTTATCCCTACTACAGCAGTGATCCCTAATCCGATATTGATCAGTGCACTGCTGTGCTCAAGCATAAAGCCCAACAGCTTTGCAACCTTGGGGATAATAACCCCCAAGGTCTTTTCCGCTTTCGGCAGCGCATTTGCCGACAGATCATCCAGCGCGTCATTGACATAGGGGAGAATTTTGTTGCCTATTCGCACCTGCAGCACAGCCAGCTTGTTCTGCATCAATTGCAGCTTGTTTGCCGTCGTATCGGCGCGCACGGCGTATTCCGCTTCCATGGAACCGCTGTATGCCGAAGCATCTCCGACTTTGGCAAACTGCTGCTGAAGATAGCCGAGGTTCTTCAGAAGCGGAGCTATGGACGAAACGCTTTCCTTGCCGAAGTATTGGCTGAGCGCCGCAGTCTGCTCAGCTGCCGGAAGCTGCTTTATTGTGCCCAAAAGGTCGATTATCGCGCCTTTGGCATCCGTCTGCATGCGGTTTGCCATGTCGGATGCTGTAAAGCCCAACTGCTGCAAAACGGCGGCCTGCTTTGATGTGGCCGATGCGCCGGCGGTCATGGCGATCATCATGCTTTTTATACCGGTCGCGGAGATCTCCGCAGTCACGCCGGGCATGGACGCGGCCAGCGCCGCGACTTCACCGGCCGACAGACCTGCAGTCTGACCCAATGCGCCGACGCGCGTGACGACTTCCGAGAGCTTCAGCGCATTTTCGGATGTGGTATTGCCCAAATAGTTGAGCTGGTCACCCAGCGCCGTGACCTGCGTTTGCGAAAGATTAAGGGCCGTGCGCCATGTCGCCATCCAATCACCGGCCTGTTCGGCCGTGGTATTGAACGCAACGCCCATTTTTGCGGCGGTTTCGGTGAACTTTGCAAGATCCTCCGACGCAATGCCCGCCTGTCCTGCCGATGCCATTATCTGCCCCAGCGCATCCGCGGTCATGGGGATGCTTTTGGACATGTTCAGCAGCGCGTCGGACATTTCGTAGTAGCTTTTGGTGAATGCGCCGTTTTGATCGCGCAGTCCGTCAACGACCTTCGCAACGTCGGCCATAGTGCTTTCAAACTCGATCGCCTTTTTTGCGGCAGCAACAGTGATTGCGGTGATAGCGGCTCTCGTAGCTGTTGCCATAGCCTTTGCCGCTTTGCCGCTGACCTTTTGCACGCTTGCGCTCAGTGTGTTGACATCTTTCGCAGCGGCGAGGCAGCTTTTTTTAAGTGAGCTATCGACTTTGCCTGCAATCTTCAGCGCAAGCTCATATGTTTTGCTTTTACTTGCCATGCAGTTTTGTCGCCTCCTCCGCGTAGTAAACCAATTCGTCTATCGGTAAATGCATAAAATAATCAACGCCCGTGTGCAGCAGCGCAGACAGACAGACACACGTTTTTCTTATTTCCGGTGGGGTTATTCGTCCCCACCGAACAGAAAACCCGAAACAGCGTTCCTGACCTTGAACATTTCTCTTATGGGCAGGGTCTTGAAGAACTCGACCGGCAGGTGTGCGGCAACGCTGCCCAAAAAGCAGGCTATATCGGGGGTCATTTCGGTCATCTGTGCCGCATTTCCCTGTGCGCGCACTGCGCGATCAGCGCGGCACAGATCCTCACCGTTGAGATTCTCGAGGTTGCGCAGATCGACCTCGGTGTAGGTCTTGTTTTCAAAAACGAAAGGCTTGCTGAATTTTACGACGAGGTCTCCTTCCTCGGCCTGCGGCATGTTTATGATTTCATCCATAGTTAGCACATCTCCTTAATTTCGGCCAGCATATCAATGCCGTTGACCTTGAAAACTTCGTTGAGCTTGTCCAGCTCTATGACGGTCTCCCCATCGACCTCGATGAGGATATACAGGACGGTAAGCGAGACCGATGTGTCCATAGGGTTACCGTTTTTGAATTTGCCGGCGGCAAGCTTCTTGCTTCGGCCGCGCACGACACAGCGGATGGGCTTGAATGCGATGTTGCCCTCACTGTCGGTAGACTGACAAGCGCCGCGGATCGTGAGATGCACGGCCTTTGTCATGTCCATCATGGACATGGCCTCTTTATCCAGCAACCGGAAGGTTATCTCGATCTCCTGATTGCCGAAGTAGCCGACGGTGGGGTCGTCGATTTCTCCGAGGATGCCCGCTCCGGTAATGGTTTCGCTGGATGCCTCGAAGTCAGGCAGCGACATTTCATCGCCCATGCCCAGCAGACGGTCACCGTCATTGTAGACGTTGTATTTGTTTATCTTGGTGGGAATGTCTTTCATCGCTTAACCTCCAATTACGCTTTCAAGGGCACTCACGTCGTATTCGCGGATGTTTTCGATGGTTTCGGCCGGAATGTACGGGGCAAACAGGGTGTGCACCGTAAGCTGACCGGCGAGCAGCTGCTCAATGGAATTTTCGTCGGACCTGAATTCCATGTGATACGCTGCACAGTAGTCTCTTGCGACATAGCCGTTGCCGATGATGTTCTGACTGTCAACTATCGACTGGATAAGGCGCTTTGACGCGGGCTTATCGACATACGATGTGTATTTATACACAAATTCGTTGCCGTCCCAGTCGAAGAAGCGGCGCACGGCGAACCATCTGTCTTTGGGGTCTGCGGTATCGGGATATGCGGCGGTATTGTTGCCCCAGCTGCGGAATCCGCCGGCATTGATGACCGTTATAACACCGACAGCGTTTATGTAGTCGTCCGCCTGCTGCTGATCCAGCAGCACTTCCGTACCATCGGCAAGGACTGTCGCATCGATGGGCAGAGCCTTGTTCGACGGATTGCAGGGCACATCGCCGTTAAGTACGTCGTTATACGCCATCATCGCGCCGAAGATCGCGGACATGTAGTATCTCTTCTTGCCGACCTGTGCCATCGGCCACAGTGCCGCCGCATGGGGCGATGTAACACCGAGGCTTTCCTTTGCGGTCTTTACGCCGGTGCACACGGTAGCGCCGGAGCTGCCGGAAGGAATGTCTATAAGGCAGACACAGTTGAATACGCCGTTTATGGCCTCAGTCTTTGCTTGAAGCGCGGCGGCTACAACGGCATTATGAGACCAGCCCGGTGCAAGCAGTGTTCCGGGGATCTTGCCGAGCCTGGGGAATACCTGACGGATAGTTTCAAGACCGGTTTCCTTGCCGGTCGATGTGTTCACTGCGCCGACGATGTCGGATGCCGTCACGCCGGAAGGCTTAAGGCTTTTGCCGCTGATGCTCAGGCTCGACGCGGCGGATGCGGTTTCGGATATAAGGGTGATAACGACGTTGCCGTCATCATCGTGCTCGGCGGAGTAGTCTGTGCCGCGCACAAGATCCGTCTGACCGTTTTTGACACTGAGGGCATCAAGCAGAACATACTGCTTTTTATAAACGGCCGTCTTGTCGCTGACGGCGCAGCTTTCGGCGCTGTTTTCGGTGACGTGCGCCGTGTTCGCCGGGTCAAGAACGTTTATCAGGATGATTGGCGCAACGTTGAAGATGCCGAATGATGCCTGTATCGACTGGCAAAGCGTGAAGTTATCGAAGTCGTCGGAATAGCCGAAGGCCTCAACAGCTTCCTTGTAGCTGCTGCAGAGAATGGGCTTGTTCACTGCGGCGGCCGGGTCTTTTGCAAGGTGTATCGGCGCTGTGCCGATTATGACCTGTATTGCCGCGCGGCCTTCCTGAGGCGTGGGCATGCTTGTCGGCTGCTCTACGTTGTACACGCCGTGTCTGTATGCCATATTTCTTCCTCCTTAAAATTTTGCCTGTACGATCCTGTACAGACGGTAAATGTGCCCGCTCTTGCTGTTGATCTGCTGCCTTACTTCGGGCAGCTTCTCAAGCGGGAATATCAGTTCTTTCATGGCGGGCAGCGCGGATATCGCCTCTTTAAGCGCCGGCGGCAGCTCACCCTTGTAGACTGTGTACTGTTTTGCTACGCCTGCTATCGTCGGTCCGCAGTAGATCACGACCGGGCACGGCGCGGCGTTTTTCTGTTTTGCCATTAGGTTTCAACTCCTTCGCGGTAAATGGCCGAGGCTGATACACTGAAGCCGACAGCCGCGTAATAATACGGGTGTGTGTCCTCGTCGGATATCGCCCATCTGATCGGCGTTTCGACCTCAAAGCTTTTGCCGAAAACGCCGTTTGTACCATAGTGCAGCTTTATTATCTCGACGATGTTCAGTGCATCGGAATACCCTTGCCGGTTTGGATCATGGTCACAGACGCCGATCATCAGAACGACATTCACCGTCTGCCGCTCGTCGCGTTCGTTAAGCTCGCCGTCGGCCAGCTTGACCTGAATATAGGGCTCGGGCGGAATGTAGGTTTCCGGGTCTTCATCCTCGCCGACGCGAATGGGGATAAACTGCCGGTAGATGTGCAGAGTGCTTGCCTCGTTTATCGAACTGTGCAGCTTGAAGTCCTTGAAAAGTGCGGCGAGGTCCCTGATAAGGGCATCCTGCAGGATGTTCATGTCCATGTTTTTTCTCCTCCTGGCTATTCAAGCGCCTTCTCGATGCGCTTTTCGACTTCCTTAGCGAGCATGTCATAGACCAGCTCGGCAACCTCGGGCTTCCGAGCAACGCGGCCGAACATGTCCGCAGCTGTAGGCGAGACGAGCTCCACAATCGGATTTCGGCTTTTGGTCTTTCTTTGAAATATGCCTTGGTGGCCGCTCTCCATTGTTGCAACGAACGCTTTGCGGTTATCAACTTCGAGAGCCTTTAAAGGCGATTCCTTGAGAACCTTGGCGCGCACAGCGAGCCTGGCTGTGTTTTGCCTTGATGTGAATTCATAAAGCTTGTGCTTAGGGCCGCTGGCCAAAACCGTTGCCTCAAGCTTTGAGGTCTTGGCGGCAATGACCTTGCTTTCCCGGCTGAACGTGCCGCTCTTTTTCAGAGCATAGCGCTGCTTATTATCTTTTATCAGCTGCTTGCGTGCCTGCCGTGCTGTGGCGGTAAGCGCTGTTTTCAAGATTTTCTTTGAAACGATCTTTTCCGGCACGTCTTTGAGCCGGGCTTCGATATAATCAAGCTCTGTAGCCGTATCTATGTACAGCATCGGCTGCTCTTTCATGACTTGATTGCCTCCACTTCGATGCCTAAAATACCGGCCTCGGATGTGCAGTTTTTGACGCGGAACGGCTTTCGGTCAAGGGTTACTATCATGCCGGGTGCCGGGCGTGGCCCAAAGTCTGCTTTCGCAACGTAGATAAACCGGCGGGTCTTATGGATGCCGTCTATCTCTGTGCTCATAACCTTAGCTTTGTCGCGCTCGAGCAGCTCATTGTCGTCAATGACGGCCTTCATGGTCTTTCCGTTAAGCTCGTGGTCGTCGGCAAATTCCAGCCCGTTTAAAAACACCGAGGATATATCCGCTTTGATCTGATCTTTGAAGGAAGTGCCCATTACTGGGCACCTTCTTCATTTTCGGCCGGGACCTGAACGGCAACTGCCGTCAGACGGTCGATTATAAGCGCCTTAGTCGCTCCGCGGGGAAGCTCTACGCCCATGTCCTCAGCCAGCTTTTTGAGCTCGTCTTTCGACATGCCTTCCAGCTGCGCGGGGTCAAGGTGCGTGTCAGCAGCGGTTTCATCTGCAGATCTATCGGCCATCTCCTGGTCTGCACACTCGGGGGCCTTTTCGGTGTCAATGAGCTCTGCGCTTTCCGCTGCGAGCCACGCATTGACCATGCGCTCATCGTTTGCGGGAAGAGTGTCGCCTGCTTCATACATGCGGCTGCCGTACAAAATAGGGCGCTTTGCAATAAGTTTTTTCATTCTGCTCCTCCCATTAGCCGAGGAGCTTTACAAGGACGGTCGCATCGCCTGCTGCGGCTGCCGCGGCCGCGTAGCCGGCCGGGATATTATTGACTTTGGCGCTGCTCTCGCCGGTCGAAGCAACAGTGGTTATTTTCTTGTTTGCAACGTCGTAATACAGCGCTGCGCCCATAGTTACGGCACCGGATGCCTTGTCCATGTAAAACACGCCTTCGACGTACAAGGGGCCGGTCGCGCCCTTTGCAATATCGGCGCCGGCAACTCCGATGCGAGTTCCGAGGCTTACTACCTCGCCGTTTGCTACGGCGTTATCGCTGGGGGTGTAGTCCAGCACTTCACCTGCCTGCCAGTATTTCGCGGTCATATTCGTTACCTCCTATTATTTCAGGTCAGGGCTACGCCGGGGTTCTTTGCAATGCCGCGGAAGTCAACTGCGGTAATGCCCCAATCAAGCCAAATGTCCCATACAAAGCCCAGCTGGCCGGGAACCTCGCTGCGGCGGATGGTCGGGGTCTCCTGACCGTTGAGGTAATCGACCTGCAGGGACTTTGCGTAATTCTTATTACCGACAGCAAACCAGGGGATCGCGCCGCCGGCCGCGAGAACGTTCAGCGCACCTTCCTCGACGACCTTGAGCTTGTTGCGGTAGTTGTACAGTGCGTTTGCGGTGTGGCTGCCAATGCCGGTGACGTCGATCAGCGCGGTTTCAAGCAGCTGAGACATCTTGAAGCCGTAGCCTACGGGAACGATTAGATACTCGGGTTCTACCATGATGCTGTCGCCGAAGGGATCCTTCTGAGACAGAAGCTTGAGCATGATCGCCTGCAGGGTATCAACGGAGGGTGCTGCGCCGGTGGCGATCAGGTTGTTATGCGCGTTGTCAAACAGCGCCACGCCGTCGAACACTGCGGGGTTATCAACAAGGATCTTGTAGACCTGCTTATTGATAGTGCGCTTTGCGCTTGTGGCATACAGACCGGGGATCTCGGTTATAAAGCCGATATCGTCGTTGATGAACGCCTGACGCGACATGGAGAACTGCCGGCCGTAGGTGTCGATCTGACGCTGAGGCAGAAGCTCGGTCGACGGCTTGTCGGCCTTCAGCTCACCATTTTCGCCGACGCGGAGAAAGTCGCCTGCGCCGCCGGCAAGGTAGCTGTGATCCTTGGTAGGCTTGAAGTCGGAAACGCTGCCCTTAGTGGTCCAAAGCTGGAACGTGGTAGGAACGGTCTGATACAGCTGGACGATGTTTTTCCTGATAGCGTTATCAAGAATCGCAGGGAATGCCGCAGTGGGGTTAAAGAACTGGCGGCAAACGGTGTTGAAAAGATCGTCCTTGCTCATACGCAGCAGAGAGGTGGTAGTGCCTACGCCGTCACGCGCAAGGCATTCGATAGCCATGTCGCGCAGTGAGAAGCCGCGCATTTCTTCGGCGCCGCGTGCCGGATTCTGAACTTCGACTCCGGTACGCATAAGCATTGCGTCTGCGGCAGCCTGGCGGAAGTCATCGCCCTCCGAACCGGTCATTCTGCTGCCGACGGGTGCGCCGTGCGCGATGAGATGATCGACTGCGGCCTGACGGACCGCGTTTATGTCGGAGCCGTTGCTGATGTACTCAGCCGGATCCATACCGGCCTGACGGCACAGAGCAGTGATATCGCTGACGCGCTGGCGCTCGGCGATAACTGCCTGACGCGCCGCTTCGTTGATATCGGGATTTTCGGGTGTTTCGGGGGGATTGCCCTGCGCCTCTTCGATCTGACGCTGCAGATTATCGAACTCTGCGCTTTCCTCCGCCGACAGCGCACGGCCGGCGGCGCGAGCGCCGTCGACGATAGCCTGCTGACGGGCGATCATTTCCTGAATGTTCATGTTAAAAACTCCTTATGTAAAAGATTTTTGTTGACAAGTATCTGCTTCTCGTAGATCGAAAGGTCTGCACCCTGCTCAGGATCATCCGCTCGACCTACGCCTACTGTCGCGTCGGCGGGAACAGAGACAATGGACACTTCCATCGGAGTCCACTTTCGGGCGACGCTGCAAGGGCCTGCGAAACGCCCGTCAGCGGATTTTTTGCCGGCGGCGACCTCTTCCCAGCTGTCCACGCTGTAGCGCACAGACGTTGTTTTAAGCGTGCCGGATTTGACTTTTCCGAAGATCTTTTCCGCGTCCTCATCCGTGTCGAATTCGACCTCCGCCATGCCGCGGCTATCCTCTATCCATGCGCGATTTACCCTGCCAATCACAATGTTCGTGTTGTGGTTAAACAGCAGGACACCGACTTCGTTCAACCGTGTAAGATCTACCGCGGCGGGCGAATGGTCAAGGATCTCCGGACCAAACCAGCGCTGGTAAGGCTCCTCACTTGAAAAACTGATTATGCGACGGCGGCTGTCTTCCTGACCTCCGTCGCGCATGGACTCGATATGTCCCATGCTGCGCTGACCGTTATTCTTTTCCGTCGGCGCTTTGTTTGCCTGTGCCGGGGACGTTCTGCTGCGCTGCAGTTCCGCTTCCATAAATAACACCTCCTAATTCGATTCCGACCGTTCTGCCGTATTCCAGCACCTCGGCCATTTCATTGATTGCTTCTTTCCAGTCCTTGCCCTGTTCGGCGCAGATATCCTGGAACGTTTTCTGCCCGGATTGCAATGCGGTTTTCCCGGCATTGCTTTCCTTTGCGGGATCGATCCATTTCTTCGGCGCTTTTGTCCAGGTGTGGGAAAGGTATTCGGCTTTTTTATCCCAAAAGCCGGGCATTTCGATAAGCCCGGAGAGATAACAGGAAATTACGAACGTCTCATAAACTTCAGACATGAACTCCGTAAGCATTTCAACGTCCTCGGCATATGTGCTCTCGTCCTCAATGGCGTTCTGACGCGCCGAGGAATATGTCGCGCCGGACATATCACGGCTGACGGCCTCATAGCTCAGACCCTGCCCGGCGGCGATGAGCGCCTGCTGGGTTTTCAGAAAACCGGCGGCGTCGCTGCCGGAGTTGCCGGGATTGACGGTTTCAATACCGTCTCCTGCGCCGAGCGTCGATATCATGCCCGGCGTGAGCTTCTTGCCCTCGTAGTCGGTGCCGCCGTCGGGTGTCCTTGTTCCTCCGCGACCGAAGCCTCCGGACGGAACCGCACGCTTTATGAAGACCGCAAGGCAGGCGGCGATACGCTCCTTTACCGACACTGCGGTTATGAATTCGTTCGTGTCGCGCACGCGCGTAATAGTGGGGGCCATGTCGGACATTTCGCGCAGCTGGCTCGGCCGAGTTTTGGATTTGAAGAAATACACGTCCTTTGCATCAACATACACAGGGTCGTTGAGCTGCCAGCCTTCAATGTCGTACTGTCGGATCCAGTAGCCGACCGGCCGTCTCCACTTGTTGTATTCGATGCCGCCGACGACACGGTTTCCGCGGCTTTTCGGCGTGGTCACGTTTATATCCAGCTCGTCTACCTCGATTGCCTGAAGCTGAAACGGGACCATGCCCTGTTTCGTGTATCGGAACAGGAACAGTAGGCCGCCATCGACTTTTTTGCGGTCAATGGCCATTCGCAGGAGCTGATTAAAGCTCTGCTCGCCGGTCACGTCGCAGTTTCGCGCCTTGCACCACTGCCGCCATGCCTTTTCAATCTTTTCGTCAAGCTCGTCATTGCCGGTTTTGGCCTGAAGCGTATAGCCGCGGCCGACGACATTGCGCTTGTAAGCATGAAGTATCGACTGTGCTATATCGCTGTTGCGCTCGAGGTCGCGCGCTCGGGCGCGAATCACATCGCGGCTCGTGCGGTCGGTGATCTCGGCGCTCTCGTTGAACGTGCGCCAGCCGGCGTTTAACCGGCCGAAGCTCGCAGCGTCATAGCTGCGCATGTTTTCAAGCTGCTGCCGCCATGCCTCACGTGCACACGCGAGTCGCGGAGATATCGCGGCGACGATGTTATCAAAGATGTTCATGCGCTCACCGCCCATCGAAAAATGCAACGCAGGTCCTGTCCAGCAGACAGTTGTCCTGCCCGCTCGAAAGCTGGGCTTCAAGGTCATCCCTGATTGCCTTCAGCTGTGAAAGGTCGGCGCGCGTCAATGATCGGCTGCCGATTTTATACGACTGACCGCCGGCCAGAACGGCGGCAATAGCGCTGTTGACCTGTTCAAGCATTTCGGCCATTTTCTGTGTGTTTTCGTTCATGTGATCCTCCGTTAGATCCATTCTTCATTTTCGCTTATCCAGTTTTCTTCACTGGGGGTTGACGGCGGTGTGGGCTGCTTCGACCGGGCGGGGCCGCTCTCGTCAGGGTAAAGCGAGCGCACGTTCATCATGTCGGCAGCCGCCGCGGCATATACCTCGCAGTCGAGATAGTGGTTGTCCGCGTGGGTCGTTTTCTTGACCCAGCGCTCAACGTCCCTGCCATTGGAACGCACGGTAAGCTTGTGCTCGGCCGTGACCTGCTCGGCATATTCATCGTCGATGCCGTCAAACACCATCCATGAGCCGCGCCCGTTGGATTTTCGCATTCTTGCGGCTATCAGGTCCTTGTACTTGCCGCCGTCAACAAGCACCAGCGTCATGCCGGTCGCTTTGCTGCCGGCTTTGTTGATTATCGAAAGACGGTAATGCGACGTCATTGTGGTGGTGCCTTTGCACGGCAGCATCCAGTCGGAGTTGTGGTAATAGAATTCATAAACCTCATCGGTGCGGTCGCCGCTGTCCATCAGGGTCAGATTGACCATTGCGGTGTCGCCGTCGGGCAGCGTGAATTCCCTGTTCATGATGGGCTCGACCTCTTCCATCGTTTGAACCTTGCCTCGCGCGACGAGCTGGCTTGTCATATAGTCGCCCCATGCGCGAATGACCCAGTAGAGGCAGTCCTTCTGCACATCGATGCCGCCGGTTATCAGCTTTGTCCATGGCGGCAGCGTCCATTCGGGAATGTCGGTTTGTCTGTCCATGACCATGCTGGAGTTGGTCTTTATCGTGAGCTCCTCCCACGGCTCGGCGAGCCATGAGTTCGTGAAGTTATGCAGTAAGTCCGGATCACCCTTGCTGCGCATGAATTCACGGGAAATGTCCGAAAACCGCGTAAAAGGGGAATACAGCGTATTGAGCCAAAATGCTACGCTCCTCGGCGTGCTGCTTTTCTGTCTTACAGCCTGCCAGCGTCCGGCGCGCAGCATTTTGCCCTTGTCATGATCGGTGATGATCGAGCCGCATTCCTGGCAGACATAAACGGTTCGTTCCGCTCTGTCGGCGTTTTCGGGGACGTCGTCCTTGCTGGGCCATTTCAGGCATCCGAACTTCAATTCGATGAATTTGCCGCAATGCGGGCAAGGAACGAAGTAGTGCTTTTCGACGTCGGCAGCCTCTTTCGCTTTCCAAATGTGCCCCGTTTTCAGCGTTGGGGTGGAGGCCATGAATATCTTGCGATTGAAAAATGTCTTCGTTCGCTCTCTTGCGAGCGATACAGGATCGGCCTCTTTCTTCGATGCTCCCGGGAATTTGTCGACCTCGTCGAGAAACAGATTTTTGATTGGCTTGCTCGAAAGATCTGCCGGGCTATTTGCGCCGGTCAGATACAGCCACATGTCCCTGAATTTCAGGGAGAGCTTTTTGCTCTCGCTTTCACGGAATTTCTCCGCAGTGGACTGATTGCTTTTTATCATAGGGACCAGGCGAGTTTCGCTTGTCGCTTCCGCCAGGTCGTCAGAAGGATAAACCACCATGGTGGGGGCCGGGTCTTGGTCAATCAAGCAGCCGATCATGTTTTCCATTGCTGTTGTGCCGCCCACCTGAGTGGGCTTAACGAACACGATTTCTTCGATTATATCGTCGGTAAAGGCATCCATGATCTCTACCAAATACGGCGTGATATCGTTGTTCCATGGCCCCGGTATGGCCCCGCCGGACAAAGTGCGGTGTTTTGCCGACCACTCTGAAACGGTCAGCCGCTCGACCGGACGCAGAACTTGAATTGCCTTGTATATCCACAGAGGCACGGTATACGGTTCCTGCTTATACTCTTTCACAGCCGCTCATCCTCCCGTTCAATGCTCGCGCCGTCGGTGAACGTGGCGAGCAGCTTTTCGAGCTCTTTCCGCATTGCCTTTTCCATGGCGCGGACGGCGACGACATCGGCGCTGCCGGACAGTGAACCGGCCATGCGCGGCGGAATGTTCAGCGCAAATTTTTTGAAGGTCGTCAAAAACTCCGTCATTTCCTCGGTCACCTGCTCGGCCGGAAGATATCTGCCTTCGGCTATCGCGGTTTTCAGGCGGTGCAGTTGCCCCTGGCTTTCCTTCAGCTCGACCTCGGCCTCAAGCTTTTTAAGCGTCAACTCGGTCGCTCGACTGTTTTCGCCAGTCTCGTGCGCTTTTTCTTCGACATAAGAAACATATCGCTGGATCGTTTCGCATGTGCGATACTTTCTTGTGCCGCCGCCCGGAGGGATCTCCGTTTCTAAAACGCCCTCCTGCGTCAGCTGCTGCACCCTGCGCACGGTCTTGCCGAGCAGCTGTGCGATGACCGAAGTGCTCGCCCACTCGGGGACGGTACCTGAAAGCACGGCCGGCTTGCTTGATTTTTCTTTTTTTGCCACCGGCAGAGCCTCCTTTCTCGCGCTTGCCCGGTTTCGCTTCGTTCTTTGCTGGGCATTTCGCCTTTTCAGCAGGCTGCCGGAATGCGTTATACCCCTTTGGGGGTATAAATTTTGCGGACTTTTTCAAATCCGTAACGTAACACGGCGCTTTTTTGTCTCGTTTTTGCGAAAAAATCCCGCGCCTTCTTTCGGACCCGCACCTGGGGTGCCCTCCGGGAGTACCTAAGCAGGGGGAGGGGAAAGCAAAGGACCGCCGGCCTTGCGGACGGGGGTCCTCGTTTGTATTTCGGAGGTCAAACCCCTGTTTGCTTTCCTAATACCAGTGTAGCAAATAAAAAGTCCAGTGGAGTCCAGACTTTTGAAACATTGTTTTTCCTTTGTGTATCAATGCTTTCGGGGATTTTTGCGCGAGATTTTTTTGATTTTTTCATTCACGGACTTGTGGTTTAACAGGTCGTCGAGGGCCGATTCGTAGCAGTTGAACGCATTCGACCTGGACATATACAGGCTATCCGCAATCTTTGTCCATGACATGCAATCGATGTGCCGCATCTCGATTACCGTGCGGCCGAGCGAGTTTGGCGGTAAGATATCGATTACGTCCATGATGTCAGATAGTATGCGGGTCAAGTGTTCTTGCTGCTGCTTAATACGCGCGTCAATGTCAGTAGCCGAAGCGAGCTTGACGCTAAGCTGACCACGACGGTCATCAAGAATGTCTTTTTGCCTCAGCGCTATGTGGTACTGCTGCAAATACGCCTTTAGGGCAGCGCGGTCATTTCTTCGTTGGGATGTGCTTGTGTTCACTTAACCTTCCCTGCCTTCCGACGCTTGGCCTTTTCGGGCAGCACAATGTGACCGCCTGCAACGCGCAGCGAGGTCTTAACCACTTCACGGCGATAAGCTGACATGAGGCCGTATTCATCGTCGTAGTTGAGAACATAGTCTTTCGTGACTGCGTCCTTCAGCGGCGCAATCTCGTCTTCGACGGCCGGCTCGGGCTCGGTGTATATCGGCTTAGCCAATCCACGGGAAGAATGCCAATGCTTTTTGTGGGGGCGACTATCGCCGTTTGCGTAGATGTATCGGGCGAGAGCTGTATGATCTGCGCGGCTATCCAGTATTTCATAGCTGATCTGATCCTGCGGCCACAGCGCCGCGAGGTCATCATAAGCAAGGCGATTCATGAGAATGTGGATATGCAGACGTGTAGGTTTGCCCGTGCGTGCGTCAACGTCCGATACCGTGTAGATGTACTTGGGGTTATAGCCGTGTTTTGCTTTAAAACGAGCGCGGAGCTTTTTAATGATCTTCTCGGCGATTTTCTCGGCTTCATCCCTGGACGACGGAAGACGGATATCGTCGAATTTGAGAGTTATCCACATATCGCCGGTGCCGAAGTTACAGTTTATCGTCCTGGCAAGACTGCGCTGCTGTGCTATCTCGTTTGCTTTGATCTTTTTCTCGGTGGATTTTCCGGCGATACGCTTGCGGCGAGGTTTCTGATATCGCGCATTGATGTCGATCCTGCTTATCACAGTCTCGACGGTGCGCCCTGATACGATGTAGTATTTCACTTTAGTCCTCATTTCTTGTTCTCCGGCGTAATGTTAGACATCTAAAGGTCTCAAAAGAAACGCGTGCGCGCGTTTATATATAATGTAGAAGCGCTGCCGGAGGGTGCGGTGGTTAAGGTAATAGGAAGCAAAATATATGGGAAGGAAGAGAGGCAATGATCAAGAGAGGTGATTTTCCCTCCGGCAGCGCCCGCCTGTGTGTATTTTGTGTGCCCTGCCGCTCGGCGGAAAGCGGCAGAGTGGGATATATGGCCTTTCGGCTCAGATATGTGCAGTAAACCTCTGCGCATATCTCAACCGGCAAGCTAAGCATTACGCTTAGCTTGCTTTTTTCTTTTTGGCGCGGGCCTTCTTGCGTTTGGCGTTTGCGATCATCTTGCCCGCTTCCTCGCGGCTGATGCCCTGCATGATCAGCTTCTTTTCTATGGTGCCGCCGAAGCATGCGGAGGTGTATTCGCCGTACGACATGCCCAGCGTTTTAGCCTCTAAGGCTACCTCGGCGAGATCCTTGCCGCTGAGATCGAACAGCAGGCCAGTACGGCGAGGCCGAGTGTAATGCCTTTCCTCGGCCTGCGGCTTCTTGTTGGGTGTGTACCTGTACCGCCCGGCGTTGGCCGCTTCCATTCTCTCCTTGGCGCGCTTCTTCGCGCATGCCGGGCAGTATTTGCGGTTGTGGCCGCCGACCGTCAGCACGCCGCAGCCGGCGCAGTTGATCATCGGCGCATCGAGCGATACCATAGCCCGCCGAAGCTCTGTGCGTTTCTCATTGCTGCGGCGCGCGGCCTCACGCTTAGACGCAGTATCCCGCTCAGCTCGGCAGCGAGGGCAATATTTTTGCCTGTTGGATCGCCTTTCTACGGGCGCTCCGCAATTAAGGCAGCTTAAATGCTCTTCATTCATCGCCTTTTGCCTTTCCCGGCCAGAAGCTGCTGCACCAGCCGTTTGCCCTGCAATTCTCGCCGCGCATGCAGCATACGTCGCAGCACCAGTCGTAATAGGTGTTCTCGCTCCGGCGGCATATCTCGCGCACGGCGTACCGGAAGCGCTCCGTGAGCCGCTTCTGCTCGGCCTCCTGCCGCTCAAGCCTTTGCAGCAGGCTTATACCCTCCCGGCACAGCTCCGTGTGCTCATCCATCGGCACCGCGTTAAGCCTCCGTATAAGCCACAGGCGCAGCTTTTCAATAAGCTTTTTCATGTTTATTCTCCTTCAGTAAGTATTGACTTGCCGGTATACATTGCGTAGTTCCGCTCGATAGAAGCGCCGGAGCTGCTATACCAGCCCTTAAGCAGGTAGATCGCGTCGGCCGTATCTATCATTGCGAAGCAGATGCGCATATAGTCTGCCGGGAGCATGCCCTCCGGCAGCTCAGCGGGATTTAATACGATATGTCCCTGCGCCTCAAGGCTCGTCGCAGCGATATCGAATTTCTCTTTGTAATTGGGCTCGCCGGTGATCTTTCCGGCTATGTAGATCTTCATTCTTCTTTCCTTCCTCCGTACTTGCAATAGAAGTCCTCCGGCACAGTGCAATCTACACAGGGGCCATATACACAAGTTAACCCATCAATATCCTCGTAGCTGTATTCGCAGTCCTTGCGGCGCACCACCTGCTCATAGCCCAGCTGTGCCGCCATGCGCTTGAACTCGCTTTTTGTAGGTTTATGAATAATATCAGCCATTGTCAGCCCCCTGTTAGTGCACCGCCGGCAGAAGCCGACCGGCCGAATACATCTGATACAGGGTTTTGCCGGAGTTGTCAGTCATGTACGGCAGGAACACTTCGTCCACCGCCGCGTCACAGCTCTCCACCAGTGCCGTTTGCGCAAGTACCCAATCCCGGACATTGCGCCATGCAACGCGCTCGGCCTGTTCGGGGTCGCACTTAATGCCTTGCTTTTTAAATACGCGCAAAGTGCCTTCTGCAGGTGCCGGCAGGGTAAAACCGCGCAAGCCTGTTGCCGTGTTGATGCAAAACGAAATAGCAACAGCTTTGCCGGTATCGTATTCGATCATGATCTTTGAAGCGCCGGAGCGTGCGAGCGCGGCTTGAATTTCGCCGATGGACGTGTAAACATCAACTTTCGTTGTATAATTCTTTATCATTGTTTCAGCCCTCGTGTTTCCGCTCTATGGAGCGCATAAGCTTAAGCACATCCCGGACGTACGGATATCCTTCCGCATCGTCGCGCACGACTTCCGTAAGAAAGATTTTCATCTCAAGCCAGCACTTCTTATAAAATAAAGGTTTTATATTGCTTTTCATTCTCAGTCCTCCTTCTCGCACCATTTCGGGCGCTCTATCTTTTCGGGCAGCAGTCTCGGCGTGGGGTTTCCTATAACGCGGCCGTTGCCCCAGGGCGGCGCCAGCGGCGCAAAGCACCGTGCCGCCGTGTACCCGCTCCGAAAGCGCTCAAATCCAAGGTATTCGCACCCTTCGCAGCTACCCATTGAGCGCCCCCTGCATCTTGTCAACCAAGGCGCGTACCGCCGCGGTGAGCTTCTCGGCCGTGTCGGGATCTGATGCCCTGACCTTCAAAAGACTGCCGTGCAGCTTGTTGAAATCCTCCTGCACCTGCTCGAATATCTGCTTGAAAACCGCCGTGTTCGGGTCATTAAGCGTCTGAGACTTCTTTAACCTCTCAAGCTCGGCGGCCTTTTCCTCGGCCTTTTCCTCCGCCTTCTTTATTTTTGCCTTGAGCTTCTCGGCCTTGAGCCCTGCCTCGGAAAGCTCGTTTTTGACCTTAGCCATCTTCTCGGCCCACTCTGCGTCGTTCTTGGCTCGTGCGGCAGTGACGGCCTCCTCGACTGCCTTTTCGTCTACCTCGACGGCCACCTCCACCGGACGCTCTCTCAGCTCGAAGAGCTCCTTCTCCGCCGCGGCCTTCTGCGCCTCGGCGTTGCCGAGCTTCTCCCGCAAAAGATGCAGCTCCTGCTTTGCCTTCTGATACTGCTCGTCGGCCTTCGCCGCCCCGTCGGCGGCCTGCTGCACCTGCTCCTCGGCCCTTGCTGCTCGCTGCTCGGCCTCGTCGCGCTGCTTGATAAGCTCGTCGAGCTCCCTGGCCGACATGTGCTCAACATCGTGCTCTGCGGCGAACTCCTCGCGCTCGTCCTCGGGCACGGCGAGCAGCCTTAAGGCATTGGAAATGCTCAAATTATTCAACGTTGGGTAATTTGCTTCGGCCCCGAAAAGACTTGTTTGCGCAGCGCCGTATTCCTTGTAAAGCGTCATAAGCCGTCCGGCGCTCGATCTTGAAAACTCCGTCTGCTCCTTCAGGTACGCAAGCCACTGCCCGTGCTCTAACATTTCCTTTGCCTCCGTGAGCCTCCGGCCGATCTCTATACCGAACCACAGGGTCATTGTCTTGGCCTGCTGTGTCAGGCCGCGTATCTCCGCCCCTATAATATCCGGCGTCCGTTGGGTCTGAATTTCGTTCATGCTGCATTCTCCTTCTTGGTGTGTTTCTTTTTGGCGGTTGCCGCTTTCTGTTTAGCAAGCCACGGCGCAAGGATCTCTTTTTCCCAACGGTCGCAGAAATCCAAAACCTTTTGCGGTATCTTGTGGCTGTGCTGCTTGTGCTCGCCGTGATGCTCGTTACCGTAGCCGTGCAGCTGGATGCGGCGCGGCTTATCGCCTGTCAAGTTTTCATTCAGGGTGTAATAGCTCCGCTCCGGGCGGCGGTAATGCCGAACGAAGAATATCGGCTTTCCGCTGAGGTGACTTTGGCCGAAGCCTCCGACGCAATGCCGGAGGGTCTTGCCCTCGGCAATGAGATCAAGGTTTGATGCGGGGCAAACTATGCAAAGCTCACCGTCTGTCCACTCAAGCGGCGCGTATTCCTGTTTAAGCCGCAGAAAATTTGCCTCCAGCTTCGGGTCTTTGCTGTTCTGTATCTGTGCGGCCAGCCGGTCATGCGCCGCAAGTATATCCCTCGGCCACAGCTCCTCGTATGTGAAGGCCCCGAGCTGCCCCGGCTGATCGTACAGCATTTTTCGGTAGTCTATAAGCAGTCGTACCGTGTAGTGGGGAGCCCGCTCAGGCTGTTTCGCGCCGTATTTATACAGATCGCTTATCAGCAGGGTATCTTCTCCGCAGATGTAATTGTCGGCGATTTCATAGATGTTGTTGCCTCCGAAAAACTCAACGGCATCCCAAAACTGTGCCGGGGATATTGTTTCACAAAAGCTCGAGTAGTTCTGCCAAACGCTTAGATCGTCCGCCGTCCAGTTTAATTCCCTTGCCTCGCGGTATTCGTTTTTGCTCATGCCGAGCATCTCGTGCGGCTTAGACTTTTGCCAATCGACGCAGGTCAGCGCGCCTTTTGCCGTGGCCGGGAGCGTTTGATACATCGAACTGTACTGATTTGCTGCATTAGATATCTCGCCATCGATGGAGGAAACAACAAGACGGTGCATGCCCGTTTTCAGCAGGTTTTCAACCGGCTTGTGTGTTCGCCAAAAATCAAGATATACATACGGCCATTTGCCGCCGGCGGAAAGATATTCGTCGAGGCCGGTTTTCTCGGCGCTTGTGCCCTCAAAGCTGCCGTAAGAAAGCGGGAGCCATTCAACGCCGAAGCACCTGCCGCAGCAGGCATCGTAGGTGTAGAACATTTTCTGCGTCGGATCCGATCTCTGCTTTACTCGCTGCCATGTGCCCGTATTTCTCTCGCAGGTTATGAACTGCCCCTTACGCGATTGTGTATAGCAGCGCAGAAAGCCTCTTTCGGTAAGCACCGCGGCATCGCGTGGAAGAATGTACTCATCCGAAACGCCGTCGGCATCGATGCTGCACCCGGCGAGCCATGTGACGATTGCGGCGAGGTCTCCGACAAATTCAATGCTGGCGAATAGCCTCTGATACGTTCGGCCGGTTTTGAGCGTACCGTACTTTATGAACGTTGCGTCCTCGCCGCACATCGGGCAGTTTGCCTGATCTCCCTCTGTGATCTCGATGCGTTGGTTTCCGTCGTCGACATCCTCCGTCCAGCCGGGATAAAGAGTCTCATCGTCGCCGATGAACATAAGCGGACCGCTCATATTGTTGTGGCTGTGCCAGCCCGCATAGAAGTCTTCTCCGCAGAATGTGCAGTGGCACAGTGCGCCCCACCGGCGTTTTTTGCTCTTTTCCGCTCTGTCGAAGTCCTCCGGAGTCATGATCTCCTGCCATTCGGTCTGCCCGGTTTCCACGCTTACGCGTTTGAAGCTTATGAAGCTCGGGTGCAGCTCCGGGCACTCCATTGCAGCCTTCAGAACTTCGTGCGGCGGCAGCGTAGGCAAAATCCGGATTATCTCGTTGTCCGTCATAGTTCCGCCTCACAGGAAGTCCGAGAGGTCTATGACCTCGCCGCTATGCTTTTCACAGGCGGCGGGCAGACCGTAAAACTCACGGATAATGCCCTCGGCAACCTTCGGGGATACATACGCAAAGCTGCCTTGCTTATGCTTATCCGCGTAAGCCTTGATCTTTTTCTCGCAGTTTGTAAGGCTCATGTCGGCGTTATCCAAATCCGCGCTGACGAGCTCCGCGCAATACGAGTCTGTGCAGATGTCCTTCAGCTGCTCGCCGACGACCCAGGGCGCAGAGTTCTCTGTGAGCTTCGCCTGCTGAGCCTCGATCTTTGCAAGGCATTCACTCATAGCTCCCGCACCTCCCGGCCTTGTATGCATGAAGGCTCGCCTCGGCGCAGGCCTGGCAGCGCGAGAGCAGTTTTTTCAATACCTCGGCCTGAATGTGGCACTTGAGCCCCAGGTCAACGCCCGCTCCGGTGCTGGAGCAGATAACGCGCATGTCGCCGAGCACGCCGTTTTCGTCCGGCTCGAACAGACTGGCTTGCGCTGCATCCACGCTCGGGGTGAAGGTGAACACCAGCGGATAGCCGCCATCGTCGATATCAAGCTCAAAGTCCGTGTTGGCTCTTGTGAAGTTTTTGAGTTCCGTTTTTATCGTCTCATAGCTTTCGAGAGCCGCTTCAATGTATTTGTTCATAATTCCTCCTATTGTGTTTGCGGAGGATCCGTGTTATTCTTAAAGCACAGATCCTCTTGGATTTGCGTTTACTTAACCGTGGCACGGCTTTGGTCGGTGGTGCCGCGGTTATTTTTTGCTTTTATGCGGTATGTCGCGCCCCATGCTTTCCGGGCGCATTTTTCGCACCTTGCGTTCTTCAGCTGCCCCGGCAGCTCTTCGAGGTCATAGCCCTGGGCCATATCTGCGGCGCATGCAAAGCATAAATACAGTGTTCTTTCCATGTCATTTCTTCTCCTGCAGCAGATCTATCGTGCGCAGCATACCGTGCACATAGAAAAATTCGGTCTCGCTCAGCTCTTCCTTTTCCGTTATGGACTTGTCCAGCATGTCCAGCACTCTGTCTATGGCACGCAGCGTGTGCAGCGCCTTGGCGTTCCAGCCGAGGGCAAAGGCTATCGCAACGGCCGCTATGCATATGATTATCTTCATCGGTAGTCCTCCCTGAAATGATTTGTTTTGCCGTCGCCGGTGAACCACAGATACCCGCTCGGCAGCTCCCGCTGAACCTCCGCGCCCTGCTTTTCCATTGACCAGCGTGTAAGTACGTCCAGCGCAACGGCGTATAGCCTGTCCAGCACCGGGAAATCGGGGCTGTAGCCGTAAAACTGCCCCGGCGCGGACACAGCGCCGATGATGCTGTCGGGAAAGCGTGCATCGTCGACTCTATTCAGCACGCACCATACGCACTTCATCTGATTGTCCACCGTGCAGCCCCGCGCCTCGCCGTACAGCATTCGGGCGAGAGCGACAACGTCGGCCTCGGTGAAGTACATTTCGTATTCCGGCTCCGGCGCTTTGACCACCGTCACGATGCACAGCCCGTCGGCGTTGATCTCCGGCGCCACGGCCTGCGGCTCCTCGGGCTTGTCCGTAAGCGCACAGGCGATAAGCACAAGAAACGCTATGAGCGCGGCGCACAGGAACGTTATTGCTATGTAGTAGCTTTTCATTGCCGCCTCCGCTTCGCGCACTCGTCCTCGGCTGTGTTGGCAAACCACACAAGAGCCGATACAATGCCGCCTATCGTAAACACCACGCCCATGACGGCCACGCAAAACCAAAACAGTATCATTTGCGCTCCTCCTTTATGATCTCTATGTCTTCCGCGGGCACAAGCTTGCTCTTGCCCTTGTAGTTTATCTCGACTAAACCTCCCTCGAGGCCCAGCCGCAGCACCGTGCAGCGCGTCCCGCACCACAGACAGATTAGCTTTTTAGGCCAGCGCATATCAGACCACCTTCATACCGGGCACATAGGCGCAGGGACGAGAATTGCTGTATGTGCTGCGTGGTTTACGGGGCTGTACGTATCCGACCGGCTGCATCTGACAGCGGCATGATTCTATATACGTATCGATATCCGTCTTATCGATCCTTATCTGACCGCGAATCCGATAAAAGGGGAGCGAACCGTCGCGGATGATGCGATCAAGCGTGTTTGTTGACACGTCGAGGTAGTCCGCAGCTTCGATCCGAGTCAAAAGCTCTTTATTCATCGGTGATCTCCTTTGCGTATTTGAGCTGCATAGCGGCCTTGACGATGCCGTCGAGCTCTTTGATTATGCGGTCGAAGTCCGGCCGCTCCGTTTCGTCGATGATTCCGTCCTCGGATATATCCATCAAACGATTCGTGTTGTTGTTTTCGGCAAACTGCCGGATCCGGCACAGCAGCTTTATGACCGCCTGCTCGAGCGAGCACTCCTGCACGTCCGGCAGAATATCGGCGGCGACGCGTGATTTGTTCAGCAGGTGCCAGTAACCAATGACCGGCTGGCCTGAGATCTCGACCATCCGCGTGACAACATCGTCGCTCGGCATGATCTTGTCGCTTTCATACTGGCGCACCGACTCGACGCTGATATCCAGCGCCTCTGCAAAGCGCTCCTGCGTCATACCTGCAGTGCGCCTTGCTATTTTGCAAATATTCCTGTAGTTGTTCTGCATGGTTTTTCGCTTTCACCTCGCTTATGATTAAGATGCAACGGCGAACAGCCCCCCATTGAAAGGAGGTGCGTTATGGATTACATAGTTAAAACTTCAGACCTTTTGAAAGTTGCAAAGGAATTGGTCGAAGAAGGGATGGACTACGTTGAGATTTCTCTCTCCGAGCCGGATGAAGAGCTCCCGGCAATGGTCAGCTTCTGTGCGGCCGAAGCGGGCGAGCTTGACGGTTGGACAGACTTCGATGATCTTGAAGTGGTCGATCCGTGGGCTGAAAAAGCTTGACGCTGTAGCCCGGCTCAGGGCCTCGCTTTTCTTCGTATGTCAGCTTGATATGCGCGAATGACCAGTTCCCGTTTATCGCCTTTTTCAGCGCATCATTAAAATTTTTTGATCTCATGGTTTTATCTATCTCCTTGTAATTGTTTTTCGCAATTGGTATAATCTCCTTGAAAGGAGGTGAAGCCGTGAGCAAAATGTACAGAGTCGATCTGCACAGCCTCACCCCTGCGGAGAGAGAAGCTGCATACGAGCAAATCGACAGCCTCGCTTTTATGACCGAAATGATCATGGGCCCCACCGGGCTTGAAGCAATAGAGGTGTTTTGGACAACTGAAGACGATTTCCCCTCGTCTGAGCTCATCCCTCCGGGGTGCAGCTGTTATCAGATTTGACGCTTTCCCAGTCGTGTTTCTGCAAGCCCCAAATCTGAAACAGCGCTCTTGGAAAGTTCGGGTCATAGTCGAATATGATCCGAATTTTCTCTTTCGGGTCGGTGAATTGCTCTAATATCTCGGGCAGTGCGCGTATGTTGCGCATGATGGCTTCTCCGTCATTTGCCCAGCGGCCTATGCCGTGCTTTGGCTCACGTTCATACTCATAGCCGAAGTGCTCGAATGTTTCTTTGCGTGTCGCGTCCGCGCTCCACTCTTTCGGCGTTGAAAAGGTGTTATTCATTCCGCTCACCTCCTTTGTCGGCTGGCGCAAACTTCTTGCGTGGTATGTTAGAATGTGTTATTCTTTTGCTGAGCTGTCCGAAGTTGCCGCTCCGAACAGCTCTTCAACGCTGCTGTCAACAGCTCTTGCTATGCGGATTGCTACATCCGCTCGTGGTGTTCGCTTTCCGTTCTCGTAGTTTTGATACGCTCGGTTAGCAATTTTGGCTCTTTTCGCAACTTCCACTTGCGTCAGGCCACAGTCTCTGCGCTTATCAATTAATTTCGTATTTTCCATCACTCCCACACTTTCTATCTAACACACTCATTTGTGCGTGCTGCATTTACAATATAGCACACTCATTTGTGCGTGTCAATAATATATTTTTGGAGGCACGACATGAATTTCGGTGAAAGGCTCAAGCAATTAAGGGCGGTAAAGAACCTTACCCAAAAACAATTGGCTATTGAAACGGAGACAAGTGAAAGAGGTATTCAGAATTATGAAATGGGCATCAGAAAACCTGCATTTGATGTTCTCATTGCCTTAGCCGACTACTTCGATGTTTCACTTGACTACCTCGTAGGCCGCTCCGATGAGCCGGAACGGAGGTGAAACCGCCTTTCACTTCTCAGGCTTGACGGAGGGAGGTGATCTTTTGAAACAGCCGCATACTCGTGTTCACTGCAGTCTCTACAACAAAGAAAACATGTTCTATTTCATCCTCGATGCATCGGGAAATCCGCTCCCGAATTATTGCGAGGACTGGAGCGGCGCGCCCGAGTGCTCAAAATGTGCAGTGATGGCACTCGACCAATTGATAAAGCAGACTAAGAATGTGTTCGATTCTCTGCATTATCAATGACATACTTCAAGCTTGAACAGGCTCTCGCTCCTCATTTTCCGCGCCTTTAAATTTCAGCTGCACCCAAGCCTCTCTTTGCTCATCCCAATTTTCGTTTATGAGCAGGGAGAGTTTTTTTGCTTTTTGCTTCACCGATAATCTCCTTCTTTTGAATGTTTTCTCGCGACCAGTAGCGCAGCTTGCTGTTTTTCGGCTATATCCGTAGCTGTTCTGCATGGTTTTTCGATTTCCCCTCGCTTATGATTAAGATGCAACGGCGAACAGATCATCTATGGTGCAGCCTAAAATTTCGGCTATTGTGGGAAGCATATCTGACCTGGGGCAAGCTTTGCCGGTTTCCCACATGGCCACAGTTGACTGAGCAATACCGAGTTTTTCAGCGAGCTGCTCCTGCGTGCATCCTGCAGACTTACGTGCAGTGCTTAGTCCTTTCATGGTGATTCCTCCTTGCTATATAGTTATATCAAAATTATCAATGACACTGATAAAATAGCATGGGAACATATCAATGTCAAGGATTTTATCAATAAAAAATCAAAATAATTTATGATTTATTGAAAAATATCGTTTAAATTGATATTCTCTCATTGAGGTGAAGCCCATGAACAACCTAAAAACTGCCCGCAAAGCGGCAGGGTTAACTCAAACTGAGGTAGCTGCGAACATTGGCATAACGCAAAATGCATATTCATATTGGGAAAATGGCAAGGTCAAAATTGACCATGAATCAATAGCAAAGCTTTCAAAGCTATTCGGGGTGTCTGCTGATTACTTGATGGGTATATCTGAGCATCCCGAAGACCGAGCCGTTAAGATCCCTGTGCTGGGTACAATTCCAGCAGGCGTACCGCTCGAGGCCATAGAGGATATAATTGATTATGAAGAAATACCGCAGGCGCTTTTGACTGGCGACAAAGAGTATTTTGCACTTGAAGTAAAGGGCGACAGTATGTGGCCTGATTATCTACCAGGAGATGTGGTGATTGTAAGGAAGCAGCCTATTTGTAATTCAGGTGACGATTGTGTAGTCTATGTAAACGGATACGATGCAACGCTAAAACAGGTGAAATTCAATGATGCAGATCGTAGCCTGTCACTTGTGCCGAGAAACCCGTCATATCCACCTCGCACATTCACTCAGGAAGAGGTTGATACTTTACCAGTGACTATCGCTGGAGTGGTTGTTGAGCTCCGAAGAAAGATAAAAAAATAAACGCATCCGTAGAGGATGCGTTATTAATAGTAGTGTGGCCACGAGCAAGGATATAAAACATATCTTTATAAAAATTCATAAGGGGAGATGTTTGTGGGGACTCGGTTTAGAAAAAGTATCAAAATTGCTCCTGGAGTAAGAATCAATGTCGGGAGAAAGTCTGTGGGTATGAGCATCGGCGGCAAATATGGTGGAATGTCGTTTAATTCGCGAACTGGGGCGCGTGCGCGTGTGTCTGCACCTGGTACAGGTTTGTCATATTCGACAAAGATTAGTGGAGGGAACCGCAAAAGAACCGATTCTTCGCTCGGAACGAGAAATACCCAAAGCGATGATACAAGAGCAGTGAAAAAACATGGAACTATCCGAAAAATATTAGGGGTTGTGTTCGCAATAATCGCTATACGTAGCGTAATTGTAGCGTTCTCGTCCAGCACAGATTTCTTAGATATCATAATTAATGCTTTCGTTGTTGGTGTATGCGGATACATTTCAGTACTGTTTTTCAAGCCCTCAGTGCTGGGCCCAACTAATGATGATTCAGATATTGAGCTTGATGATTATACCGCTCTATACGATGAGGATACGAGTGATGATTTTGAAGAAAAGGTCAAAGGCCCGCTCCTGCCTTTTTCGGTTGACGCGTGGGATGGGTATGTTTCACCATCCGGCGGATATGTTAACTACGCAAGGTGGCAGGTGATTGGAATCAATCCAAAGACTAACCGAAAGAATAAACGAGTGTATGAAACACGTAGAGAGGAACAGGCAATAAAGTGCGCAATTGACGAGGGCTTTGAGGCGCCATTTGAAGTCACCGCAATTCCATTTGACCCACCGAGTGAACGGCAATTAGATTATGCAAACAGTATAGGAATCTATGTTCCACCTGAAGCGTGTAGATATGATGTGAGTGCAATGCTTTCGCGTTATGAGGACGATGATGAAGAGCCGGTTGACGAGAAGATAGCAAAAATGGCTAATATTTATGGCATCATGTTCTCACGTTATGCTGGCAAAAAGGCAATTTTAAATAAGGCTCATCAACTGCCAAAGATGGAATACAACGGTTTTATTTATGCGATTTCCGATGATGATAAAAATGGAGTGTAATACGGACATTATTAATACCCTGCTCCGCTACATAGACGAATATAAATGGGGCTGGGGTGTAGCTCGGCGGCAGTTAAGAATGCGCTTCAACGTGGATATCACCGTGCCGGAGCTGCAGCAGATATACAAACAGGCAAAAGAAAAATAAAAAAAAGACCGCTCGGTGTTACAATACCGAACGGTCATGTAGAAAACAGAGTGTAAAATTGCGGGCTGAATTATTGCATGCAAACACAATATATAGATTTTTCTGATAAATTGGCATATATTTTGCGGTTGCTTTTTTTAGAGTATTAGCATATTATAATACTATGATACAGGCTCCGCCGCGCCTCTCTTTGATGCGTACCATGGCGGGGTCGTTTTTTATGCGGAGATAGAGCAATGAGAGAGTTGAAAAAACGCACATCCATTGAAGAGCAAATTGCACTTATGGAGAAAAGAGGCTTAATCATCAAGGAGCGCTCCATAGCTGCCGAAGCGCTCAGAAATATTAACTACTATCGTATTTCGGGGTATCTGCACGATTTCAAAAAGCCGGGTACCGATGAATATGAGGCCGGGCTGACATGGGAGATGCTGCAGGCGTTATATGATTTCGATCGCCGTTTCACGAGAATTCTTATGTATGCACTTGAATCTATCGAGGAGACACTCAAGGCGCGCATGGCATATTTAGTGACGGGAAAATTCCCGGATGAGCCGCTTATCTACCTGAGTATGGATATCTATCGAGATGAGCAGGAGTTTGAAACGTTCAAAAAGCTATTTAACAAAGCCGTAAAGAACAACAGCAATTTACCGTTTGTAAAACATCACAAAAAGGAATATGGCGGTAATATACCCATGTGGGTAGCAGTTGAGCTTTTCACCATGGGAAACTTGCATGCTGTGTACGATAATCTAAAAACGCCTTATCAAAAAGCTATCGCAAAATCATTCGATTTAAGCGTAGTCCTTATGTCGAGCTGGATCGAAAGCCTAACTTATACAAGAAACCACCTCGCGCATTATATGAGGATATATAATTTCAATTTTGGCCGAACTCCCAAAAAGAAAAAGGGCCAATTTGAATCTCCCGTTCCGAACATGATTTTTGATCAAATACAAGTGATGGCTTACATGTATACGGATAAAACTGAATGGAATGACTACATATTGCCCGAAATGCAGAGTGTTATCGACGAATACAAAGAATACGTATCTCTCTCGTCGATAGGTTTCCCTGAAAACTGGCGAGAGGTATTGCTAAGCGGTTCAGAAGCTAAGGCAGATGCCAAAAATACTGCCTGTAGTGCAGTGTAATTAACGAAAAAGACCGCTCGGTGCTGCAACACCGAACGGTCGAGTAGAAAACATACCAAGCATGACCAAGGGAGTAGTCTACTTTTTTATGCTATCATAAAATTTTGCGTAATGCAAGTTGATTTAAACTCCAAGCTCAGCTTTTAGTGCACGCTGGAGAACAGCAGAAAAGTTTATATCTTCTCTTTCTGCCATGGTATTGAGCCATGCCGGAATACTCAAGGTCTTTTTTACTGCCTTGTTATTAAAATATCTTCGATATTCCAACGTATCGCATTCGATAAGCGTCCAAAAATCTCCCTCTTTACAGGTGAGCTTGGATATATCAGATGCATTTGGAATCAGTTCTTTCCGCTCTTCTCTGTCGTAAAGCATCAAACAAAGAGCATCCTGTGCCATTTCAATTGCTTCTTCGAGTGTTTCACCCGAGGTTGCGCAGCCTTCCACATCCGGAAAGCTTACGCTATAGCCGCAGGATTCCTTGCTGAAAAGCGCAGGATAAACGTATCTTGTTTTCATTTTATTGCTTCCTTTCTTGTTCGCCTTTTCTCCCTAATGATATTCTATCGGAGCAGGAGGGGCTTTATTCAAGCCCCGCGCTCATCCGTATTGCCTTTAGTGTTCCGTTTGGCACGTCTTCGGTTTTGTGTCTACCCACTGAAAACCGCTGACCGGTCAATGGGCTGTACCAAATCCTGTGCCGCTTGCCTTCTCGCTCAACCACGCAGCCAATGCTTCGTAGCTGTTTCTCGAGCTCGCTATATTTCATGAGGCCCTCCGTTCTGTAGGATGTATATATAATAACACGTAAGATTACGTATGTCAATACTTTTACGTAAGATTACGTAAAAATTTCGTGGTGATATTATGCCCAAAAGAAATTCCCCCGAGTTTTACTGGGATGAAAAACGCAAGCGGTATCGCAAGCGCATAAAGGATAAGGCTACCGGCAAGTGGGTATCGGTGTACGGAAAGACAAAAGACGAATGCCGCAGCAATGCAAAGAGAAGAGCAGCCGAACTGGGTGAAGCGGCACGCGTAAAAGAAATACCGTTTGTCTTCGAGTATGCTGCAAAATGGTTTGAGCTTTATACTGCTGAGGTAGGTGAAAAGCGCAAAGACGATTATCGGAATGCAATCAACAATCACATATGCCCCGTTATTGGCGGCTTGCCAATAACAGATGTGACACCCGATGATATTGCCGCCCTTATGCTCACGCTTTCGGATCGCTCTCACAGCCTGCAGCAGAAGGTAGTGACAACTCTAAAACGTATATTCAAAAGTGCTGTGAAGAACAAACTGATAAACGAATCGCCTTGTGAGGATCTTAAGGCCGGCGGCAAGGATAGCCCGGATAAAGTTCCGCTCACTAAAACTCAGCGGACGAGGCTACTTGATGCAGTAAAGAGTACAAGAGCAGAGCTTTTTATTATGATCGGACTATATACGGGCTTGCGCAGGGAAGAGATACTCGGTCTGAAGTGGGACTCGGTTTATTTATCTGACGGCGTATCGTATATTGCGGTAAGACGAGCTGTGAAGTGGGACGGGAAGAATGCGCCTATCGTCAGCGAATTACTTAAAAGCAATGCCGCGTATCGGAATATACCGTTGCCGCCCCAACTGATCGAACCGCTTACTTTGGCTAAAAACAGCTCCAACAGCGAATTTGTAATCTGCAACAAAAATGGCGGCGCAATGTCCGCGACATCGTTCAGAAAAATGTGGGATGCGGTACGGGTGCGGAGTGTAAGGGACGTAACGCATATGGTCGACGGAAAAACTGTTACGGAGCACTTAAAGCTTGGAGACAAAATCCCGAAGCATAACATTGTCATATCAATCGACTTCCCGGTAACACCGCACCAACTGCGCCACACATACATAACGGAAATGATCCTTTCGGGCGCGAACATAAAAACTGTGCAGTATCTCGCTGGGCATAAGTCTGTGCAGCTTACGCTGGACATATATACTAAGCTTATGGCAAACCGCCCGGAGGACACTATACATGCAGTGCTCGGGGCGTTTGGGGCTCCGTGTGTGGTCCCAAACAATGATGAAAACAAAGAAAGCGTTGATAAATCAATTGCTTTTGACAAAGGAAGTGCGCTCTTTTAAGCAGGGTGTCCGGGGTTCGAATCCCCGCTGGAGCACCAAGAAAACAGACGGTCAAAAAGGCCGTCTTTTTTCTTTTCTGATTTTTGCACGAGAACCCCGGACACGATAGCGAAATCGGCGGTTGCCGCTTCCGGCGGCGAGCCGATAGCTAATTCAAATCAAAGCTTTTCGCGCGTAAGCGCGCCAAAAGCCGGGGTTCGAATCCCCGCTGGAGCACCAAAGAAGAAAGACGGTCTTTTAGACCGTCTGTTTTTTTGCGCATCGGCAGACGAGAGTCGAACCGATGACGGTTCGGCTCTCGTTACCTAACTCAGTCTATGCCTTTTTGCTCGCCCTGCTTGAAACAGGATTCGTCGTTTTCCCAGCCCTTATCGACGAGCCAGTAGTGATACTCCTCGTCGGCAGCCTTCAGCTCTTCCTCGGTGAGTGCAACATCGCGGCTGCGCTCGTGCTTGAGCTGGCGCTCGTAATTATACAGGTCCATGAGCGTGAAGCCCAGACCCATCTCCTCGGCGATGGGGATCAGCACATCCTCGACGACCGATTCGCGTATCTCCAGCGAGCCGGGATACATCATCTCGGCCTGCTCGACCTTTGCGCGCAACTCGGGATCATTATCGTACTGCTGCAAAAACTTTATGACGTTAAGATTAAGGTTCAATGCAATTCTCCTTTCAGCACAGGCGGAAGCCGGCAGGAATGTTGTCGTCGAGCATCAGCAGGTGCAGTTCCTCCTTGCCGTCGTGCTCGTGCACGGCGGAGATGAGCATGCCGCAGGAGTCCTCGCCCATCATCTTGCGGTTGGGCAGGTTGAGGATGGCAACAACGGTCTTGCCGACGAGCTGATCCGGCTCGTAGAACTCGTGGATGCCGGAGAGGATCTGGCGCGGAGTGCCGGTGCCGTCATCGAGCTTGAACTTCAGAAGCTTCTTGCTCTTTTTCACGGCCTCACAGGAGAGGACCTTGCACACGCGCATATCGCACTTTGAAAAATCGTCGATGGTGACTTCCGGCTCGATGGGCGCAAACTTCGGCGCTGCCGGAGCGTTCATCTTCTCAAGCTCGGCAAGAGCCTTTTCCATATCCAGACGGGGGAAGAGGGTTTCGCCCTTGTGGACGGTGACGTTTGCCGGCAGGGCACCGAAAACGGCGGCGCTGTCCCAGCTTGAGCACTTCTCGCATGCGCCGATCTGCGCAAACGCCTTGTCGCAGCTTTCGGGAATGAAGGGCTTGAGCATGATGAGGCTTATGCGCAGGCACTCGAGCAGGTTATACAGAACGCTTGCGAGGCGAGCCTTCTTGCTCTCATCCTTGGCAAGCTGCCAGGGCGCTGTTTCGTCGATGTATTTGTTTGCGCGCTGGATGAGCTTGAAAATCTCCTCGAGCGCGAGGTGGAGCTGGAACTTGTCCATCTGCTGCTCGTACTTATCGCGGCTCGTGCGCGCAAGCTCTTTAAGCTCATCGTCAAGGGCGTCGGCCTCGCGCTCAGTGGGCAGGGTACCGCCGAAGTACTTTTCGACCATTGCGGTCGTGCGCGAAACGAGGTTGCCCAAATCGTTTGCAAGGTCGGTGTTTATGGTGGAGATGAGCAGCTCGTTGGAGAAGTTGCCGTCCGAGCCGAAGGGGAAGGTTCGCAGCAGGAAGAACCTGAGCGCGTCAACGCCGAACATGTCGGCAAGCTTGTACGGGTCAACGACGTTGCCCTTTGACTTGCTCATCTTGCCGCCGTCGATGACCAGCCAGCCGTGGCCGTAGACCTTCTTGGGCAGGGGCATTTCCATGCTCATGAGCATTGCAGGCCATATGATCGAGTGGAAGCGGACGATCTCCTTGCCGACGATGTGAACGTCGGCCGGCCAGAACTTGTCGTAATCGTCGTATTTATCGTTTAAGAAGCCGAGCGCGGAGGTGTAGTTAAACAGGGCATCGACCCAGACGTACACGACGTGGCCGGGGTCAAAATCGACGGGGATGCCCCAGGTGAAGCTCGTGCGCGAAACGCACAGATCTTCAAGGCCGGGCTTGATGAAGTTATTTATCATCTCGTTTACGCGCGAGGCAGGCTCAAGGAAGGTGCCGCTCTCGAGCAGCTCCTGCACGGGCTTTGCGTATTTGCTCAGGCGGAAGAAGTAGGCCTCCTCCTCGGCGTAGTGGACCTCGCGGCCGCAGTCGGGGCACTTGCCGTCCTTGAGCTGGCTCTCGGTCCAGAAGCTTTCGCAGGGCGTGCAGTACATGCCCTTATACGCACCCTTGTAGATATCGCCCTTGTCGTACATCTTCTTGAAGATGCGCTGGACAGCCTGAACGTGATAGTCGTCGGTCGTGCGGATGAAGCGGTCGTTGGATATGTTCATGAGCTTCCACAGATCGGTGATGCCGCCGGGGCCTTCGACGATCTTATCGACAAACTCCTTGGGCGTAAGGCCGGCGGCCTTTGCCTTTTCCTCTATCTTCTGGCCGTGCTCGTCGGTGCCGGTCAGAAACATGACGTCGTAGCCGCACATCCTCTTATAGCGCGCGATGGCGTCGGTCGCCACGGTGCAGTAGGTGTGGCCTATGTGCAGCTTATCCGAGGGGTAGTAGATCGGTGTTGTGATATAAAACTTTCCCTTTTCCATTGTGTGTTTCTCCATTCGTTTAAGGATCAGCGCTTGCTGTTTCTGACGGCGCCGGACTTTCGGCCGGAGCCGGGGTTTGCGACGGTGTCGGCCACTGTATATTCTCGGGGTGATAGTGGTAGTAGCTGTTTGCCTCTTTGTTTCGGCTTATCAGGTTGCCGTCTTTATCGTAAACGCAGCGGTAGGTCACGGCCTTTGTGCCTATCGCAACGCTCGGATACGTTGTATCATACACCGTCCACGCCGAATAGTCCATCTTAACATAGCTTCCGTCGGTGTCGGTGCCCCAAATTTCTATCGTGAGCTGGCGGTTTTCGCATTTGGTCACGATCTTTATCGGGAATTCGCGGTTGTTTTTGAATTTGAACTCCGGGCCGCCCCAGCTGACCGTTGCGTCCATGCCCCAGGGGACATAGGAAACGGCAAAGCCGTGCTCGTCGCGCGCGACGATCTCAAGATTTGCGTACAGCGCCGCGCAGTACAGCGTCGATGAGGTCTGGCATATGCCGCCGCCTATCTCCTGCACCACCTTGCCGCCGGCGTATGCTCCGGCGGATTTGAAGCCGGCCTCGGCCGTGCGCTTGCCGACAACTGTGTTGTACGAAAATGTTTCGCCCGGGTTGAGGATATATCCGTTTATCTTTTTGGCCGAAAGCTCAACGTTCGTTGCGCGGTTTGAGTTGCTCGAGGCATAGCCCGTCGTCTGCGAGCCGAGCTTGTCGGCAAAGAGCATCTTATCAAGCTGCTCCTGCGTATATTTCGGCTGCGTCACGGTGAGCGGTATCTTCACCGTTGCGCCGTTTTCGGCCTTATCCCAAAGCTCCCGAGCCTTTTTCGCGTCAAACTCAATGCCGGCGCGGCTCTCGGTAGCCTTCTGCGTTTCGGGGTCGTATTTTGCATCAAGCACCTCGGAGCATATCTCCTCGTGCAGCTTGTCAAAGTCCGGCGCTTCGGCATTTTCGCCGGAGGTCTCGTATTTAACGGCACCGCTTCCGTCGGAAAACGCCTTTATGATGCTCTGGCAGAGCTTATCGGCGTCGATATCCTTCGTTGACAGGCCCTTTATCATTTTCAGGGTCTGGCTTTCCTCATCGACCTCGTAGCCCTTGCCCATGTGCTCGTTATAATCGGCAAGCGCCTTGTCCACCGCCGCGCGAACGCCGTCGGTGCTCGCCGAGGCGAGGATCTCGGCATCGCTCACGCTGCCGGTGATGCTTTTCAAATAGCACACAAGGTCGCTGAAAACATTTCCCGAGTGGCCGTAGTCAAACGCCGCCTGTGCGGCCTGCGCGCAGCTCATCGCCATCCCGGTCTGCTCGGCCGACACGGCAAACTCAAAATCGCCCGGGAGCGTTACTTTGACGCTGCCGCCGGCAAAGTCGCAGCCGGCTTTTTCAAGCGCGGCGGCGGCGTCACTGACCGTCATGTCGCCTATGCTCACTCCGCCGAGCGTCATGCCGGGGTGTATCTTATCCGAATGCCCGGCGAGGTATCCGCCGCCGAGGGCGGCCGCTGCGAGCAAAACGCAGACTACAGCGATTATCAGGACGGCCTTTTTCGCGCCGCCCGAGCGTTTCGGCTTTTTCACGGGCTTTGTCTTTTCAGACTTTTTTACGGCTTCATGCTTGCCTCTTGCCATGCCGTCCCTCCTTTTATCAGTTCAGCTTATCCTTATACACCGAGGTGAAGCGCTCGTACTCGCCCTGCGGAAGCTCCTGCTTCTTTTCCTGGCGGAACGCGTCGCGCATCCACGGGTTGTTCTCGACCTTTGCGCCCGTCTGAGCCTCCAGAACGGCGTTTATGAGCACGTTTGAGATCAAAAAGCCGGCCGGGGTGAGGTGCCAGCGCTCGCCGTCGCGCTCTGCCCAGCCCTTGCGCTCGAACAGCTCGAAGGTCTCCTCTATCGGCTCCCAGTCGCTGCGGTATATTCTATGGTATTCCTTTTCGGATATGCCGTGGGTCGTGCGCATGCCGAGCATGAGGTATTCCGTGGCCTTCTGGATGGGAACTATCTGCTCGTACTCGTCGATTATCATGCTGTCGCCCACAACGGCGGAAACATACCTGTCAAGATCGCGCACATAGCTGTATCTCACGCCGCCGGCGCACGAGTGCGCGCCCGGGCCGAAGCCCATGTAGTCTCCCAGCTGCCAATACTTCAGGTTATGCCGCGATTCGTAGCCGGGTATTGCGAAGTTCGATATCTCGTACTGCTTCAGACCGTAGTGCGCCAGCGTATCGACCGTGTACAGGTACATGTCGGCCTGCTCGTCCTCGTCCGGGATAAGCGGCGAGCCGAGGTAACTGCGATACATCGGCGTTCCCTCCTCAAGCTTCAGGCCGTAGCACGAAAGGTGCTCCGGGTGCAGCTCAAGCGCACGCGAGAGCGTGTCGGCCCAGTCGCCGCGCGTCTGGCTCGGCAGGCCGTATATAAGGTCAAGGCTCACGTTCTCGAACCCGGCCTCGCGCGCCGTGTCAACGGCTATCTCCGCCTGGCGGAAGTTGTGCCGCCGGCCGATGATCTTCAATATGTCGTTGTTTGCCGACTGCACGCCGATCGACAGGCGGTTCACGCCCTCCGAGCGCAGGAGCTTCAGCTCCTCGAGCTTCGTCGTGTCGGGGTTTACCTCGACCGTTATCTCCGAGTCGAGGCGCACGTTGCCGATGCGCTTTAGCTCGTCGAGGATCTCGACGATGCGCTTTGCGCCGTAGCAGCTCGGCGTTCCGCCGCCGATATAAATACTGTCGATCTCATAGCTCTCTATCGCTTCGGCCGACTCGCTTATGTGCGACAGCAGCGCCGACTGATAGTCGGGCATGCGCTGCTTGCCGCCGGCGATCGAGTAGAAATCGCAGTAGCTGCATTTTGAAACGCAAAACGGTATGTGAATGTAAATTCCAAGTCTATCTCTCATTTTTTTAGAGGCGCTTTAGCGCTTCTCCTATACGTTTTTTCAGAGGCGAATTAAAAGTTTACGGATACATTTATTGCGGTATCCCGGTTCGAGACAACGGTGGAAACCGTATCGTTTTGCATCCCGGGAGATTGTGCTATATTGGTGCAAAATCTCGTCTGCACCCTTGTAGGGAACAGACTCGCCTGTTCCGTTTGCCAAGGTTTTTTCCGCGCTTACCGGTCGTGCTGACGCAGTATGTGTATCGGCAATTATTCACTATTAATTATTCATCATTCATTATTCATTGGGGCGGTCATGGACCGTCCCTTTTGCCTTCCCCTGCGTAGCTTGAGGGGAAGGTGTCGCCTTGGCGACGGATGAGGTGTTATTTTAATCTTTGCCGTCAGGCAAACACATTATTTAATCGGATAAGTATATCCGTGCAAACACCTTCAAAATTGCGCATCACATCCAAGTTTGAATACCGGCACACCGTCAGCCCGAGGCCGCGCAAATACTCGTCACGCTCGGCGTCATATGCCATTCCGGCATCTTCGCAATGCTGCGAGCCGTCAAGCTCGATCACAAGCTTTGCCTCTGCGCAATAGAAATCGACGATGTATTTTCCGATTACCTTCTGACGATTGAAATTCTCCGGTCGGAGCTTGAGAAAATCGTACCAGAGATGTCGTTCCTCTTTCGTCATATTTCGTCGCAGCTTTTGCGCAAACGCCGTTAATTTGTCGTTGTTTGTGTCGTTCATATTATAAAAGCTGTGGCGCCTACGGCGCGGATTTATTTACACCTCATCTGCCGCAAGCGGCATCTTCCCCTCAAGCTCCGCAAGGGGAAGACATTTAGAGACGCATTACTGCTCCTACGAATACGTCTATTGCGGTAGCCCGACCGGTGGGTGCTGGCAAAACCGTTACAGCGGAACGGATAAATCCGTTTTTTCAGAGGCGCATCAACGCTGATGCCGATACGTTTATTGCGGTTGCCCGACCGGAAACTGCCGACAAAACCGTTACAAGCGGAACAGCAAGCCTGTTCCCTACAAGGGTGCGGAGCAAAATTCAGCATCGCACTAACGCAGTGCGTGGCAACCACGGTTTCCGCCAATGTCCCGAACCGGGCCACCGGAGATCACCGTATCGGTAGGTGCGTCAATTCGCCACTAAAAAAGACTGCAGACGAGGTCGGCGTAGGCGGTGGGGTCTTCGATCTCGACGCCGGCAATCAGCTCGGACTGGGCGTACAGTATCTTCGACAGGGCAGCGGCCTTGTCCTTATCGCCGTCGTCGTAAGCCTTCTTTATGGCAAGGCAGGCAGCGTGCTTGCCGTTAAGCTCGAGCACGCGGTCGGCGCGCAGCTTGCGCATCTCCTCGCTCGGGCCATTGCGGAAGTATTTTTCCATCTCAAGCGTGAAGCCGCCGGTCGAGGTCAGGCAGCATGCCGACGAAACGAGCTTGCTCGAAAGCGTTACCTGCTTGAGCTTCTCATCGCCGATGCTGTCGCGGATGAAGTCGAGCAGCTCCTTGTTCTCGACGACCTTCTCCTCGGCTGCCTTCTTTTCCTCGTCGGTCTGGAAGCCGAGATCCTCGGTGAGGATGTTGACAAAGCCCTTGCCCTCGTACATGCGAAGCTGCTGGAGCACGGTCTCGTCGATTGGGTGGTCGAGATAGAGTATCTCATAGCCGCGCGAGCGGACCTCCTCGCACTGCGGCAGAGCCATTGCGTGCTTTACGGTGTCGGCCGAGGCGTAGTAGATGGCCTTCTGGCTCTCGGGCATTGCGTCAACGTATTCCTTGAGCGAGTGCATCGAATCCTCGGAGGTGTAGAAGATCAGCAGATCCTTGAGGAAATCGGTGAAGCGGCCGTACTCGTCGCAGACGCCGCACTTGATGTGGATGCCGAAGTTTTTCCAGAACGTTTCGTACTTCGGGCGATCGTCGCGCATCATTTTTTCAAGCTCGGCCTTGATCTTCTTTTCGAGGTTCTGGCCGATGACCTTGAGCTGGCGGTTGTGCTGCAATATCTCGCGCGAGATGTTCAGGCTCAGGTCGGGTGAATCGACAACACCGCGCGCGAACTCGAAATAGTCGTGCAGCAGCTTGTCGCAGTCCTCCATGATGAGCACGCCGTTGCAGTAGAGCTTGACGCCCTTCTTCGTTGCGCCGGAAATGCCGTTGTCGATATCCTTGCCGGGTATGAACAGCAGCGCCTTGTAGGACACAACACCCTCGGCGTTTATGCGCAGGACCGCTGCCGGATCGGTCTGATCGCGGTTTGTTTCCTTGTACCACGCGACGCACTCATCGTCGGTGACCTCGGTCTTGGCGCGCTGCCAGATCGGCACCATGGAGTTGACAGTCTCGGGAGCGGTGACGTTGACGGTGTGCATAATGGGCTTGCCGTCCTTGTCCTCCTCGCCGGTGGGCTGCTGCTCCTGGTGGGTGATGTCCATGACGATCGGCCAGCGGACATAGTCGGAATACTTCTTGACCAGCGCCTTGAGTTTCCATATCTCGAGGTACGAGCCGTAGATCTCCTCGTCGGTGTCCTCTTTTATGTGCATGATGACATCCGTGCCGGGCTTGAACTTGTCGCACTCGGCGACGGTGTAGCCGTCGGCGCCCGTGCTTTCCCACTTGACGCCCTTTTCCTCGCCGTACTTCTTCGTGATGACGGTGACCTTGTCGGAAACCATGAACGCGGAATAGAAGCCGACGCCGAACTGGCCGATGATGGATATATCGTCTTTCTCCGCCTCTTCGGCGCTCATGTCGTTTTTGAAATTATAAGATCCGCTCTTTGCGATGACGCCGAGGTTCTTCTCGGCCTCGTCCTGGCTCATGCCGATGCCGTTATCGGACACGGTGATCGTGCGTGCGTCCTTGTCAACGGTGATGCGGATGCGGTAATCGGACCTTTCAAGGCCGACCTTGTCATCCGTCAGCGAGATGTAGCAGAGCTTGTCTATCGCGTCGGATGCGTTGGAGATGATCTCTCTGAGGAATATCTCCTTGTTGGTGTAGATCGAGTTGATCATGAGGTCAAGCAGACGCTTGCTCTCAGCTTTGAATTGTTTTTTACCCATGTTCAAAACCTCCGTTTACCTTACGGCTGCCCTTGCCTCCAAGGGCAAATTATAATACCTTATTATATCACATTCTCTCCACAATTCAATATTTTTAGAGGCGAATTACTGCACCTACGGATACGGTTATTGCGGTTGCCCGGTTCGGGACATTGGTGGAAACCGTAACTGCTACGCAACCCAGTAGTGCGTTGCTGAGTTTTGCGGTTGCCCGGTTCGGGACTGCGTAGGAAACCGCGTGTGCCTCGCCAAACATCGGTGCGCTGCTGAGTTTTGCGCCGCACCCGATTGTCTTCCCCTTGCGGAGCTTGAGGGGAAGATGCCGCTTGCGGCAGATGAGGTGTAAATAAATCCGCGCCGTAGGCGCTACATTGTTTCCATATGTATCGGTTTTGCCGGCAGCTCCCGGTCGGGATACCGCAAAAAAATGTACTCGTAGAATGTAAAATCGCCTCTAAAAAACGATCAATGATCGCCCCTACGGCTGCGTAGCCTTGAGGGAAGCGAAACGCCACGGTTTTCTCCGCAGTCTCGACACCGGGCCACCGGAGATAAATGTATCAGTATCAGCCCCAATTCGCCTCTAAAAAACCTTGACGAATGAGGGGTTATATGGTATATTAATGATTACCTGTCGGACGAGAGGTCTTTTTTCGTGCGCTTATTTGGGCGCAGGCAGGGATCCGGGTTCCCATACAGGGAGGCAAATGTCCGCACCGTAACGCGGATAAATAAAATAGGAGGTGCCGAAAAGTATGGCTGACAACAGAGTCAAAATCACACTTAGATGTGATGAGTGCAAGCAGAGGAACTACAACACTGTCAAGAACAAGAAGAATACTTCCGAAAAGCTTGAGAGAAGCAAGTATTGCCCTTTCTGCAGAAAGCACACCAAGCACGTCGAAACCAAGTAACTTTCTGAAAGGATGAGTGTAAAAAATGGCTGAAGAGAAGAAAAAAGCTGCTCCTGTCAAGAACACCAACGCCGTCAAGAAAGAAGAGAAGAAACTTGGTTTTTTCCAGCGCATCGGAAAATGGTTCCGCGAGCTTAAAAGCGAGCTGAAGAAGGTCGTATGGCCGACCCCGAAGCAGCTTGCGACCAACACCGGTGTCGCACTTTTCGTTATGGCGCTTGCCGCCGTCGTCCTTTGGGGATTTGACGAGCTGGCAGGTCTGGTCGTTAACGTCATCTTCGAGCTGGCGGGTTAGTGGCCATGGCAGAAGACGCAAGATGGTATGTGATCCATACCTATTCCGGTTATGAAAACGCAGTTGCGGCAGCGATCATGAAGGCTGCCGAGAACCGCAGGATGCAGGATCTGATCCAGGAGGTCAACATCCCCATGGAAACCGTGACCGAGATCACCGACGGCGGCGAAAAGACCGTCGAGCGCAAGGTGTTCCCGGGCTATGTTCTGTGCAAGATGGTGCTGACCGATGAGAGCTGGCATCTTATCCACAACGTCCGCGGCGCAACCGGCTTCGTCGGCGCAGGCGGCAAGGCCGTCCCCCTCACGGAGCAGGAAATATATGATCTCGGCGTCGAGCGTCACGAGATCGTCACGGGCTATCAGATCGGCGACACCGTCAAGGTCACCGACGGTCCCCTCGCAGGCTTCCTCGGCACGGTTGAGGAGCTTGAGCCCGATAAGGACAGAGTCCGCGTCGTCGTTTCGATGTTCGGCAGAGAGACCCCCGTCGATCTTGAGCTTGATCAGGTCGAGGAAATCAAAGAATAATAAGAAAGAGGTGCTGAATTATGGCACAGAAAATAGTTGGATATGTCAGATTCCAGGTTCCCGCAGGAAAGGCGACTCCGGCTCCCCCTGTAGGCCCTGCACTTGGTCAGTACGGCGTCAACATCGGCCAGTTCACCAAGGATTTTAACGAGCGCACTAAGGGCGACATGGGCATGATGATCCCTGTCGTTATCACCGTTTACTCCGACCGCAGCTTCACCTTTATCACCAAGACTCCCCCGGCAGCACTGCTGATAAAGAAGGCCTGCGGCATCGAGACCGCTTCCGGCGTTCCCCAGAGGGACAAGGTCGCGACCATCAGCAAGGAAGATCTCCGCAAGATCGCAGAGCAGAAGATGCCTGACCTCAACTGCACCGACATAGAGTCTGCAATGAGCATGATCGCAGGCACCTGCCGTTCCATGGGCGTCCTGGTCGGCGACTGAGGAAAGGCAAAAGTGGGAGGATTTATTCCGACTCAACCACATTTTTAGGAGGAAACGAAATTGTTTAGAGGTAAAAATTATAAAGAGAGCGCAAAGCTCATAGATAAGCAGGCCCTCTATGATCCCATGGAGGCATTCGGCCTGGTAATAAAGGCAAGCAAGGCAAAGTTCGACGAGACCGTCGAGCTGCACGTCAAGCTCGGCGTTGACGGCCGTCACGCAGACCAGCAGGTCCGCGGCGCTATCGTTCTGCCCAACGGCACCGGCAAGACCGTCCGCGTCCTCGTTTTCTGCAAGGACGAGCGTAAGGAAGAGGCTCTGGCAGCAGGCGCCGACTACGCCGGCGGCATGGATCTCGTTGAGAAGATCCAGAAGGAGAACTGGTTCGAGTTCGACACCGTTATCGCAAGCCCCGACATGATGGGCACCGTCGGTCGTCTCGGTAAGGTCCTCGGTCCTAAGGGACTGATGCCCTCCCCCAAGGCAGGCACCGTAACCCCCAACATTGCTCAGGCTATCAAAGAATCCAAGGCCGGTAAGGTCGAGTACCGTCTGGATAAGACCAACATCATCCACTGCCCCATCGGCAAGGTCTCCTTCGGTGCAGATAAGCTGTACGAGAACTATGCAGCTCTCATCGGCGCTATCATCAAGGCAAAGCCCGCAGCGGCAAAGGGCCAGTACATCAAGTCCTGCGTCACCGCTTCCACCATGGGCCCCGGCGTCAAGATCAACGCTCAAAAGCAGCTCTGATAATAAGCAGCAAAAAACCGGAACGGTGTCCACCGTCCCGGTTTTTTCTTTTTAGAGGCGCATTGGGGCAGCTACGGATACATATGTCTCTGGTTGCCCGGTGTCGAGGTTACCGGCAAAACCGTGGTTGCCACGTCATACGTTAGTACAAGCTGCGTTTATTGCGTGAACCCGGTGTCGAAGCTGCGGATGAAACCGTGGCTGCCTCGCTTTTTCAGAGGCGCTTTGACGCAGCTACCAATACGCATATTGCGTGAACCCGGTGTCGAAGTTACCGACGAAACCGGGAAACTGCCGCCATACGTTAGTACGGTGTTTAATTTTTGCTCCGCACCACCTTTTGTCTTCCCCTTGCGGAGCTTGAGGGGAAGATGCCGCTTGCGGCAGATGAGGTGTAAATAAATCCGCGCCGTAGGCGCTACTTTGTTGACATATGTATCGGTTTTGCCGGAACTCAAATCTATAGCTGTAGGGAACGGATTTATCCGTTCCGCTTGCTGTGGTTTCGTCGGCAATTTCCGGTCGGGATACCGCAAAAACCGTATCGGTACAATGTGATTGCGCCACTAAAAGGCGCCACTAAAAATGTGTTTGCCTGACGGCAAAAATTAAAATAACACCTCATCCGTCACCAAGGTGACACCTTCCCCTCAAGCTACGCAGGGGAAGGCATTTTAGAGGCGCTTTACGCTGGTGCCGATACATTTATTGCGTCAGCCCGACCGGAGGGTGCAGGCAAAACCATCACACGCGGAACGGGCAAATCCATTCCCTACGAGCGGCTGTTGGCCGCAGCGGAGAGCTAATAGCTTTTTTATTCAACCCCTCGGCGGCAAAGCAGCCTGCTCCCCTTGCATGGGAGCCAATGTGGTGCGGCGCAGAATTTAACACCGCACTAACGTGTGGCGGCAGTTTCCCGGTTTCGTCGGTAACTTCGACACCGGGCGGTGCAGGAGTTTTTTCAATCTCTGAGGGAGACGATTTTATTATACAGCGTGTCGGAGCGCTCGAGGCAAAACAGGACGAGCGTCTGCACGCACAGCATAATGCCGAACTGCCCGAGTCGCGTCAGGAACAGCGGGCCGAGCGGTGGGCCGAACACGAGCGAGATCATCGTCGTGTTGAGGATTAGCGAGACTACAAGCCCGTTCACGAGCGCCGTAAGTATGCAGCCGGAAAGCTTCAGACGCTTTTTATACAGCGCCGCGCCGAGGATCGCGCCGCCGATGGCGGCCGTGACGGTGAAGCCGGGGAAATACGCCCCCGTCGGGAACAGAAGCGAGCCGACAAGATCGCCCAGCCCGGCGCAGAGCGCCGCCCAGCCGGGGCCGTAGAGCATGCCGCAGACCATCACCGCGGCAAAGCCGAGGCCGATCTTCGTCAGCGGCATGTTAAGCGCAAGTACGCGCGTGAATATTACGTCGAAGGCGATGAGCATTGCGCTTATCGCGATTTTTTTCGTGCTTATTTTCATTGGCACCTCTCAGATCAGGGTAGAAGTCCGACAGCGGCGCTGCCGGCGGAGAACACGGCGGTCGCGTTGACCGACATGTGGAAGAATATGCTCGTCCAGATCGAGCCCGAGCGCTCGTAGATCCTGCACAGGACTACCGCCGCCGGGATATACTGTATCGCAAGCAGCAGATAGCTTGCGTCCCACAGCAGCACGGCGTACTGCCAGACGTGGTAAAGGCAGAACATCACGATCGACGCAGCATAGGCCGCGACGCGGCTTTTTTGATGCAGACCGCAGAAAATTCCGCCGCGGAAGATGCTCTCCTCGACGATGGGCGCGAGGAAAACTGTCATTGCGATGATGATGCCGCGGTCGGAGCTGAGCATGGTGCTTATGGTTTGCTCGTTTAGGTTATCGGTGTTTATGTCAAGCGCCTTGAGCGCATACGTTGCTATCATGCCGAGCGCGATATACGCGACCCAGCCGAGCGCAAAGCTCGTCAGGCACCTGCCCGGCGCGTCAACAAGCCCGTCGAAGCTGCGGCGCAGGAACTTGCCCAAAAACAGCGCAACAAGCAGCAGACTCAGCGCATAGTAGATAAAATTCATCTGCGATGCTCCCAAAAGGTCGGGCTTTGCCGCCATCAGCAGGCTCAGCGCGATCGGGAACACCGCCATGTGGAGCACTAAAAGTATCATTGCGCTCCAAAACTCGGATTTTTTCAGACTGTCGCGCATCAGCCCCTCGCTTTCTGCTGAAGCTCGCTGAGCAGATTCAGCGCCTCGAGCGGTGTGAGTGAATTTATGTCCGTGCTGCGCAGAATGCGCCCGACCTCGTCGGTGCCTGCGTCAACAAGGCTTATCTGATCGTCCTTTTCCGGCTTTTTCGCCTTGGGCGACGCGGCATCGGCCTCGAACTGCCGGAGATAGGTCTTGGCCTTGGAAACGACCTTGTCCGGAACTCCGGCAAGCTTTGCGACCTCGATGCCGTAGCTGTCGTCGGCCGCACCGGGCACGATCTTGCGCAGGAAAACAAGGCTGTCGCCCTGCTTTTTCGCGCTTATGGAATAGTTATGCACGCCCTCGACGCTGCCCTCAAGCGCGGCCAGCTCATGATAATGCGTTGCGAACATCGTCTTTGCGCCAAGCTTCTTCTTATCCGCGCAGTATTCCAGCACTGCGCGCGCTATCGCCATGCCGTCGTAGGTCGAGGTGCCGCGGCCGATCTCGTCAAGGATCAGCAGGCTCTGCCCCGTCGCGTGGCTGAGAATATTCGCTACCTCGCTCATCTCGAGCATGAAGGTCGACTGACCCGACGCAAGGTCGTCCGACGCACCGATGCGCGTGAACACGCGGTCAACGACGCCGATGACGGCGCTTTTTGCCGGAACGAACGAGCCGATCTGCGCCATGAGCGTTATGAGCGCGGTCTGGCGCATGTAGGTGCTCTTGCCGGCCATGTTCGGCCCGGTGACGATGGCGACGCGGTTCCCATCGCAGTTTAGCTGCGTGTCGTTCGGAACAAAGGCAATGTCGCTGAGCGTCTGCTCGACGACCGGGTGCCGCCCCTCGCGGATGATAAGCTCGCCCGAGGCATCCACCTCCGGCATGCAGTAGTCATTGCGCACGGCGACCTCGGCAAAGGCGCACAGAACGTCAAGCTGCGCTATCGCCTCGGCGGTTGCCTGGACCTTCGCCACCTGCTCGGCTATCGTGCTGCACAGGTCCATGAAAAAGTCGTATTCCAGCTGCTTTATCTTGTCCGAAGCGGTCAGGAGCGTCGTTTCAAGCTCCTTCAGCTCCGGGGTGAAGTAGCGCTCGTTTGAAACAAGCGTCTGCTTGCGTATGTAGTTATCGGGGATCTTGACGTCGCCTGCGGATTTCGGCACGTCGATGTAGTAGCCGAACACCTTGTTGTAGCCGATCTTGAGCTTTTTGATGCCGGTGCGGATGCGCTCCTTGGCCTCAAGCTCCGCGACTGCCTGCGCGCCGTTATCGCGGATATTGCGCAGATGATCGACCTGGTCGGAGTAGCCGGGCTTGAGTATGCCGCCCTCGCGCACGGAAAACGGGGGATCGTCGCAGATCGCCCAGTTTATGCGCATGTGTATCTCCTCGAGCGTGTCAAGCTCGGATATCGAGCGCAGAAGCGCGCTTTTGAAGGGCTTTAAAAGCTCAACTATCCTCGGCAGCGCCGCCGCGCAGTCGCGCAGCACGATGAGGTCGCGGCCGTTTGCCGTTCCGTAAACGACGCGGCCGATGAGCCGCTGCATGTCGCCCATGCCGCGCAGAGTGTCGATAAGCTCGCCGCGCGCGACGTTGTCCTTGAAAAGCTCGTCCACGGCGCTGAGCCTGCGCTTTATAGCGATCGGGCTAAGAAGCGGCCGCTCGATCCACGCGCGCAGCTCGCGTCCGCCCATCGGCGTTTTCGTCTTATCCAGTACCCACAGAAGCGAGCCGCGCTTTTCGCCCGTGCGCAGCGATTCCGTCAGCTCCAGCGAGCGTCGCGTAGCCCAGTCAAGCTCCATGTATCTTCCGCCGGTGAACAGGTCGATGCGGCGTATGTGCGCCATGTCGGTTTTCTGCGTTTCGCTGATATACCGCAAAAGCGCTCCGGCTGCCGACACCGCCGCCGGTGCGTCGCCAAGCCCGGCCTCGTCAATCGAGGAAAGGCCGAACTGCTCGCACACGCGCGCAGCGCAGGCCATGTATTCGTAGTCGTCGCCGCCCATTTCGAGCAGGCAGCCGAGCTTTTTCTGCGCAAAGTCGGGAATGGTCTTTGTCTCGGCCGCGCCCTTGTTCATGATAAGCTCGCGCGGCGCGAAGCGGCCAAGCTCGTTGAGAACGTGGCTCAGGTTATCGCCCTCGAACGCCGCGACGCAGAACTCGCCCGTCGAGATATCGCAGAACGCCGCCGCGCACTTGCCCGATTCGTAGTACACCGCGCCCAGGTAGTTGCTCTTGCCCTCCTCGAGCATCGAAGCGTCCGTCACCGTGCCGGGGGTGATTATCCTTATAACGTCGCGCTTGACAAGGCCCTTGGCCGTTGCCGGGTCCTCTATCTGCTCGCAGATGGCGACCTTATAGCCCTTGGCGATCAGCCGCGCGATATAGGTCTGGCAGCTGTGATACGGCACGCCGCACATAGGCGTGCGCTGCTCGGGGTCGGCGACCGACCTGTCGCGCGTGGTAAGCGCAAGGTCAAGCTCACGCGAGGCAACACGTGCGTCCTCGTCGAACATCTCGTAAAAATCCCCGAGGCGGAAAAACAGCAGACAGTCGCTGTATTGCGACTTGATCTGCTGATATTGCATTTTCATCGGTGTAAGCTCTGCCATCTTTCCAGTAGCGCTTTAGCGCTTCTCCTATACGTTTTTTCAGTGGCGAATTAAAAGTTTACGGATACGTCTATTGCGGTTGCCCGGTAACGAAACAATGGATCAAGCCATAACGTTTCGCGTCCCGGAAAATTTGTGCTATATTAGTGCAAAATATCGCCTGCACCCTTTGCCTTCCCCTGCGTAGCTTGAGGGGAAGGTGTCACCTTGGTGACGGATGAGGTGTCATTAAATCTTTGCCGTCAGGCAAACACATTTTTTAGAGGCGCATCCACATTGTGCCGATACGTCTATTGCGGTAGCCCGGTTCGGAACAATGGATTAAACCATAACGTTTCGCGTCCCGGAAAATTTGTTCTATATTAGTGCAAAATCTACGTCTGCACCCTTGTAGGGAACGGGCTTGCCCGTTCCGTTTGCCAAGGTTTTTTCCGCGCTTACCGGTCGTGCTGACGCAGTATGTGTATCGGCAATTATTCACTATTAATTATTCATCATTCATTATTCATTGGGGCGGTCATGGACCGTCCCTTTTGCCTTCCCCTGCGTAGCTTGAGGGGAAGGTGTCACCTTGGTGACGGATGAGGTGTTATTAAATCTGCGGCGTTAGCCGCAACATTTTTGAATCGGGCGATCAATGATCGCCCCTACGGGTGCGGAGCGAAAATCAGCAGCGCACTCCCGGGTTGCGTAGCAGTCGCGGTTTATTCCGTTGTTTCCGGTCGGGCAACCGCAATATGCGTATCCGCAGCTGCGTCAAAGCGCCTCTGAAAACCGGGGAGGGAGGAATTTTTTCAGCTCCTCGACGGTGTTGTCGGCGTCGGAGAAATAGAAAACGCCCTTTTCGACAAACTCGGGGAATTCCTTTTTCTCCTTCTCGCTCAGCTCGTGGTCGGATACATAGCACCACCACGCCCAGCGCGTTTTGATCTTGCCGCAGCAGACGGCATCGTCCCAGTTCAGGCGATACTCGACGCTGTCCGCGCCGCCGGTGCGGAAAATTATGCCCTGCTCGGTGAAAGAGACGTTTGCAAGGCCGAAGTTGGTCTCGGAAATGAACTTTGCTGCAAACAGCCAGATCACGGAAAGCGCAACGGCGATGACGGCAATGCCGCGCACGCCCTCAAGCGCCGGAACGAAAAAGCTCAGCACCGCGACGATAACGCCCAGCGGCAGCAGCACAAGCCCGGCATAGAAAAAGCCTTTCATTATGTTCGAGGGGAAGCGCAGCGTCTGCGTGACCTGATATCTTTTGAGCTTTTCATTTTTCATTTTATTCTCCGACCTTTCCGTACAGCGCCCAGGTGTTGCCCGAGGTGATCTTTACGTCAATAAACTGCCCTATCAGCGATTTATCGCCTGCAAGATGCACAAGGCGGCCGCCGTTTGTTCGCGATGAGAGGTTATACTCGTCCTTGCCGGTCTCGCCGTCAACGAGAACGCGCACGGTCTTGCCGATATACTCGGCGTGCTTTTCGGCGGAAACGCGGTTTGCCGCCTCCAGCAGCCTGTCAAACCTGCGCTGCTTATCCTCGCGCGTGGCCGCATCCGGCATACTCGCCGCCGGGGTGCCGACGCGCTTGGAGTAGATAAAGGTGAACATCGCATCGTATCTCACCTCGTCGCAGAGCTTTATCGTGTCCTCAAACTCCTCGTCCGTCTCGCCGGGGAAGCCGACGATGATGTCGGTGGTTATGACGAGGTCGGGCATGTAGCTGCGCGCAAGCTTCACCTGCGCAAGATATTTTTCGGCAGTGTAGTTTCGGTTCATGGCCTTGAGCACGCGGTCGTTGCCCGACTGCACGGGCAAATGCAGCTGATGCGCGCACTTTTCGCACTCGGCCATCGTTTTGAAGAGCTTCTCCGTTGCGTCCTTGGGGTGGCTTGTCATGAAGCGGATGAGAAACTCGCCGGGAATGTCGTTTATCATGCGGATAAGGTCGGCAAAATCAACGCCCAGACCGAGATCCTTGCCGTAGGAGTTGACGTTCTGCCCGAGCAGGGTAATGTCCTTGCAGCCGGCAGCGACAAGCTCGCGCGCCTCGGCGACGATATCCTCCGGGCGGCGTGATCTTTCGCGGCCGCGGACGTAGGGCACGACGCAGTAGGTGCAGAAATTATTGCAGCCGTACATGATCGAAAGCCAGGCCTTAACGCTGCTGTCGCGCTTTAGGGGCATGCCCTCGGCGACTGCACCGTCGCTTTTCTCGGCGGCGAAAACGCGCTTGTGGCTTGTCATGGTTTTCAGCAGCAGCTCCGGGAAGCGCCACAGCTCGTGCGGCCCGAAAACGAGATCGACCACTGGGTAGGACTTTTTTATCTTCTCGACCATATGCTCCTGCTGCACCATGCAGCCGCACACGGCGATGATCTGATCCGGGCGCTGCTTTTTGCTGTGGTTAAGCTGCCCGACATTGCCGAGAACGCGCATCTCCGCGTGCTCGCGCACGGCGCAGGTGTTGACGACTATGACGTCGGCCTCGAACTCGTCCTGCGTGAAGCCGTAGCCCATCTCGGCGAGGTAGCCGCGCAGCTTCTCGCTGTCGGCCTCGTTCTGCTGGCAGCCGTAGGTATCGACCATTGCAAGCGGCCGGTTTTTCTGCGAAACGACGCTATCGTATATCTCGCGGCAGATATCCTCCTGCCGGCGAATGGATTCAATGCTTATTTCTTTTCTTTCGTATGCCATTTTTCTTTTCCCTTGCAAACAAAAAAGTACATTATATATTAACATAAATTCAGTAGAATTTTCAACACAATTAATGTATAATGGTATAATGAATTTAGTTGACGAGGTTACCGCATGACACGCATTAATATTCTTCCGCCGCTGGTGGCCGATATGATCGCCGCCGGCGAGGTCGTCGAGCGTCCGGCATCGGTGATAAAGGAGCTTATGGAAAACTCCTTCGACGCAGGCGCATCCAAGGTGACGGTCGAGTTCAAAAGCGGCGGAGCAACTTACATAAAAATAACCGACGACGGCTGCGGCATGAGTCCCGAGGACGCCGGCATTGCCTTCACCCGGCACGCAACGAGCAAACTGCACGACGAAAAGGGCCTTGAGGCCATCGGAACGATGGGCTTTCGCGGCGAGGCGCTTGCGGCGATCGCAGCCGTCAGCCGCATTGAGCTTATAACGCGCGAAAAGGGCGCGGCCGAGGGCGTGCGCGTTGTCGTTCAGGCAGGCGATATCATCGATATGTCGCCCATCGGCTGTCCGGAGGGCACGAGCATCACCGTGCGCGATATTTTCCACAACACCCCGGCGCGGCTGAAGTTTCTCAAATCCGACCGCTCGGAGGCCTCGGCCTGCATATCGGCCGCGCTGCACTGCGCCCTCGGCAGACCCGAGGTCTCGGTGCGCCTAAAGCGCGACGGTGAGGAGGTTTTCTTCACCCCCGGCGACGGGCGCGAGGAATCGGCGGTGTACGCGCTTCTCGGGCGCGAAACCGCGCGCGGCATGCTGCCGGTTTCCGGCAAGGGCGAGAGCATGGCCGTAACGGGCTTCACCTCGTCCCCGGCCTTCGGCCGCGGCAACCGCGCAAACCAGCATTTTTACTGCAACGGCAGATATATAAAATCCGTGCTTCTGCAATCGGCAGTCGAGCAGGCGTATAAAAACACGCTCCTGACCGGGAAATTCCCCTCCTGTGTTTTGTATCTGGAGCTTTCTCGCGGCGCGGTGGACGTGAACGTTCACCCGGCAAAGACCGAGGTCAAATTCTCCGACGAGAAAAAGGTTTTCGACCTTGTTTACCAGACAGTGCGCGCCTGTCTCGAGGCCGAGGAAAAGCCGATCGAGATAACGCTTTCCGAGGGCACGCGGCGCGCTGTTTCCGCCCCGAAGCCGGAGTTTTTCCGCAGCATGAGCGCCGAGGAATACCGCGCCAAGGCCGCTTCTGCGGCGGTGGCTGCAAGACCCGTTTCTTCCGCACCGGTGTCTGCGCCGAGACGCGAGGAAAGACCCGTTTTCCGCGCTCCGGCGGCGTTTGAGGCTCCCACGCCGGAGCCAAGTCCCGTTTTTTCGCCGGAAATCGACAAAAACCCCTTTTTTTCTCCCGCTCCCGAGCGAAAAAATGTTGAAAAATCAGTTGAAAATGTTGAAAAAATCAGCGCTCCGGCCTGCCGAGTGATCGGCGAGGCGCTGGATACCTACATCCTTGCGGAGATCGGCGACGAGCTTATGCTCATCGACAAGCACGCAGCGCACGAGCGCATGATATTTGACCGCCTCAAGGCGCAGAACCGGCAGATAATGAGCCAGACGCTGCTTGCGCCGGTCATCATCCGCCCGACGGCCGAGGACGCGGAGATAATCGAGAAAAATGCCGCGCTTTTGGACGAGATGGGCTTTGAGGTCGAGCCGTTCGGCGAGGAGAGCTTTGCCGTGCGCTCGGTGCCGGACGACGTTGACGTTTCCGAGGCTGCCTCCGCGCTTGAGGAGATATGCCAGAAGCTGCGCGAGGGCGGCGAGGTCTCGGCCGAGAGCGCGCGCGACGAAATACTGCACACCGTCGCCTGCAAGGCGGCAATAAAGGCCGGACGGCGGCACGATATTGCCGAGCTTGAGCGCATCGCCTGCGCCGTTGCCTCGGGCGAGGTCAAATACTGCCCCCACGGCAGACCCGTTTCCGCGCGCCTGAGCAAAAAGCAGCTCGATAAATTCTTCAGCAGGATCGTTTGATATGGCAGAAAAAATCGTTGTTATAACAGGCCCGACGGCAACGGGCAAAACGCGCCTTTCCGTTGAGCTGGCAAAGGAGTTCGGCGGCGAGATAGTCTCGGCAGACTCGATGCAGATATACCGTGGTATGGACATTGGTACGGCCAAGGTTACGCATACCGAGATGCAGGGTGTTACGCATCACATGATAGACATTGCTGACCCTACCGAGGTTTATTCCGTGTCGCGCTATGTTGAGGATGCCAATAAAGCAGTGCAGGATATATTGGCACGCGGCAGGCTGCCGATAATTGCAGGCGGCACGAATCTGTACATTGATTCGCTCATCTCGGGGCTTGACTTTGCCGAAAGGGCGGAGGATAATGCTCTGCGCGAAAGGCTCAACGCGCAGTATGACGAGCTTGGCGGCGAGGCGATGATAGCGACTCTGCGCGGCTTTGACCCGGAGCGCGCCGCAAAGCTCCACCCGGCCGACAAGCGCCGCATCGTGCGCGCGATCGAGATCTACACCCTCACCGGCGAGACGATCACCGAGCACGACGAGAAAACCAGAAAGCGCCCGAAAAAGTATGACGCGGTGAAGATAGCCCTCAGCTTTGCCGACCGCGGCATGCTGTATGACAGGATAAACGAGCGCGTCGATAAAATGGTCGCCGACGGGCTTTTCGACGAGGTAAAGGGCCTTCTCGATTCCGGCCTTTCGCCGGATAGCACCGCCATGCAGGCGATAGGCTACAAGGAACCGGCAGCGTACTTTGCCGGCGAAATTACAAAGGACGAGGCGATAGAGTTAATCAAGCTCTCCTCGCGCCGATACGCAAAGCGGCAGCTGACATGGCTGCGGCGCGACGAAACGGTTAAATGGTACCGGTGGCCGTCCTCGCCCGATTTTAATGAAGCGCGACGGTTTTCGACCGAATATTTGCACTCGTGTGGTTTATGATGCTCTTGTCCCGGCACGGGATAATCTACATAAACAGGAGCACGAAAGATGCAAAAGACACAGAATCTTCAGGACGCATTCCTCAATCAGCTTCGCCGCGAGAAGGTCAATCTCACGGTGTTTCTCGTAAACGGATTTCAGATGCACGGCGTTATCCGCGCCTATGACGGCTTCACGGTCGTGCTCGATTCCGACGGCAGACAGCAGCTTATTTATAAGCACGCGATTTCGACGATAATTCCGCCGAAGCCCGTCGAGCTGAGCCGCGAGGAGTGAAAAAGGGCGCTTTCTACCTGCGATACGCGGCGGCTGCGGTTTTTCTCGCCGCTGCCGCGTGGACGCTGGCATTTTTCATCGGCCGCGAGCAGTCGCCGGAAACGGTGAGAGCCGAGCGGGCCGAGGTCAGGATAAGCGTCGTTGCCGAGGGTACGGTCTGGCGGAGAGAAACCGTTCTTGTCTGTGACGATGACGGCGCATACCTTGCGCGCAAGCCGGGCGACAGAGTGTCCGGCGGAAGCGTCGTCGCCGTCGAGAACAGCGTGCTCGACGATTACCTGACGCACCTTGAGCTGTCCGGCGGCGCGCAGCCCGACAGGGGCGAAATGCGCGGCCTTACATACGCACCCGAGGCCGGGATATTCAGCACCTTTGTTGACGGTCTGGAGGCGTGCTCGCTTGAGGATATATGCTCTGCCGAGCCGTTTATTCCGCAGGGCGCGGTGGGCAAAATAGTCTCGGGCGGCTGGTATTTCATCGCAGAAACGCCGGAGACCGATAAGCTCCGCCGGGGTATGAGCGTTACGTTATCGCTCCCGGACGAGGTGAGCGCGACAGTCATTTCCGCAGAAAACGGCAAGATCGTGCTCCGCTGCCGCGACGGGCTTGAGGACGTTGTCAACACGCGCCGTGCCGCGTTGAGAATAACGATTTCCGAGGCGCAGGGGATAAAGATCCCCGACAAGGCTCTGCACCGCGACGAAAGCGGCACGTTTGTCTATGTCATGCGCGCCGGCCTTGCCGAGCGCTGCGATGTAGACATCCTGCACACCGGCGACGGATACGTTCTTGTTCGCGAGGGCGAGATACGCGAAAACATGCAGATAATTCAGTAATAAATTAAGATAAAGCTGGGATGAAAATGAGCAGTATTGCAGAAAACGTAAAAAGCATAAAGCAGCGCGTTGCCGAGGCCGCCGTCAGAAGCGGCAGAGCGCCGGAGGACGTGCGCCTTTGCGCGGCGACGAAGATGAACGACGCTTCCCGGGTGCGCGAGGCGATAGCCGCCGGGGTCGATATCTGCGGCGAGAACCGCGTGCAGGAGCTGACCGAGAAATTCGAGCAGGGCGCGTATGAGGGCTGTCCGCTGCATTTCATCGGTCATTTGCAGAAAAATAAGGTAAAATACCTTGTGGGCAAGGTTCAGCTTATAGAGTCGGTCGATTGCCTCGAGCTTCTTGAGACGATAGATAAGCGCGCAAAGTCGATGGGACTTGTGCAGAATGTGCTGCTGGAGGTGAACATCGGCGGCGAGGAGGCAAAAAGCGGCTTTGCGCCCGATGAGCTTGCCCGATGCCTGCCGCAGATGGGGCAATTTTCCTCGATTCGGGTGCGCGGACTGATGGCAATACCCCCGATTTGCGAAAAAACGGAAGAAATTCGCCCATATTTTCGCGCAATGAAGCAGCTTTTTGTTGACAATGGCGCAAAAAAATACGATAATGTCTCCATGGACTTTTTGTCCATGGGAATGAGCGCGGATTTTGAGACCGCGATAGAGGAAGGCGCGAACATAGTCCGCGTCGGCACCGGCATTTTCGGAGCAAGACACTACTAAGCGCAAAGGAGGATGTGCAATGGCATGGTTAGATAACATTCGCAACGCTATGCACCCTTACGATGATGATTATATAGAAAACGAAGAGCGCGCCGCCGAGGAGGAGTTTGCAGACCAGCAGGACGATATCCCGGCCGACGACGCTGTTGAGGATAAGCAGCCGCGCCCCGTGTTTTCGCGGCGCGAGCCGAAGCCCCAGCCGAGCTACAGTGCTCCGGCGCAGGAAAAGCAGAAGATGAAGCTCAAGTTCGTGCATCCCGAGCAGTTCGATGAGGCCGCCGAAATTGCCGACAGTCTCCGCGCACATCAGGCGGTGCTCATGAATCTTGAGATGACCGAGACGGACACTGCGCGCAGATTGCTCGACTTTTTGTCCGGCGCGGCATATGCTCTGGGCGGCAGGGTCATGCGCGTTTCCGCGCAGGCGTATATAATCGCGCCGACCAATGTCGATCTCGTCGGCGATGCGGTCGCCGATTTTGAAAGCGCAGGGCTTTATTTCTAAACAAACAGCAAGTACTGAAAGGTGGATTTTAAGATATGACTACTCCTCAGGAGATCCGTGAAAAAAGCTTTGACAAGGCCAGAAGTATGTTCGGCGGTTACGATATGGCGACCATCGACGAATATCTCGAGGAACTTGCAAACGACTTTGAAGCTCTGCAGAAGGAGAATGTTGTCCTCAAGAGCAAGATGAAGGTTCTTGTTGACAAGATCGAAGAGTACCGCACCAACGAAAGCGCCCTCAATCAGGCCATTCTCTCGGCGCAGAAGCTCAGCGTTCAGATCGAAAACGACGCAAGAACGCGCAGCGCGAACATCGTCGCGGAGGCCGAGGCCAAGGCTGCGGCACTGCTGGGCAATATCGACGACAGGATCGCCCAGGAGGAATCCCGTCTTCAGGCTGCCAAGCTCAGCTCGGCAAAATTCTTTGACAGCGCCCGTGAGCTGTGCCAGAAGCAGCTTCAGACGCTCGATACCATCATGAAGGCCGCAAACCCCGAAGCGCTCAAGACCGAGGCTATACGAATACCGAAGGAGCAGCCCGCTCCCGTTTCCGAACCCACTCCCGCGGATTCCGGCAACACTCAGGTATTCAACTTTATAAAAGACGAGATCTGAGTTTTTGCCGAAGCAGACGCTTCGGCTATCGGCATTTGGCGAGTTAAAGGCGTGCGGAAACAACTGCGCGCCTTTTTATTTTTTTAATAGCGCATTGACGCACCTACGGATACATATATCTCTGGTAGCCCGGTTCGAGACTGCTGACAAAACAGTGAGTACCTCGCGTAACGCAAGTGCGATGCTGAGTTTTACACCGCACCCATTGGCTCCCCTGTCAAGGGGAGCAGGCAGCTTTGCTGCCGAGGGGTTGACAGCTGTCAGCTCTTCCCTACACAATAAAGTGGCGCCTACGGCGCGGATATAATTACACCTCATCTGCCGCAAGCGGCATCTTCCCCTCAAGCTCCGCAAGGGGAAGACATTTAGAGTGCAGACGAAAATTTGCACTAATATAGCACAAATCCCCCGGGATGCGAGACGATACGATTTCCGCCAATGTATCGATACCGGGACACCGGAATAAGAACAAAAGCCGGAGTCGGTTCGCCTCTGAAAAACCGGGACACCAATATAAACGTATAGGTACAGACTAAATTCGTAACTAAAAATGGAGGATAAATTTATGGCACAGAAGTATGACGCAACACTCAATCTCCCCAAGACCGAGTTCCCGATGCGTGCGGGCCTGCCCAAGCGCGAGCCGGAGATGCTCAAGCACTGGGAGGAGATGGACATCTACAACGAGATGCTTAAAAAGAACGAGGGCAAGCCCCTGTTCAACCTTCACGACGGCCCTCCGTTCTCCAACGGTGCTCTGCACATGGGTCACGCGCTGAACAAATCCATCAAAGACTTCATCACGCGCACCTACGCAATGCGCGGCTACTATACGCCGTACATCCCCGGCTGGGATAACCACGGCATGCCCATCGAGTCTGCCATCATCAAGGAGCAGAAGCTCAACCACAAGGCAATGAGCATCGCCGACTTCCGCTCGGCCTGCCACGCCTACGCCGACCACTACATCGACGTGCAGCGCGAGGGCTTCAAGCGCATGGGCGTCATCGGCGATTGGGAGCACCCGTACAAGACCATGGATCCCGGCTTCGAGGCCATGGAAACGCGCGTGTTCGGCAAGATGTATAAAAACGGCCACATCTACAAGGGCCTCAAGCCCGTTTACTGGTGCGCCCACGACGAGACCGCACTGGCCGAGGCCGAGATCGAATACAAGGACGATCCCTGCACGACCGTTTACGTCAAGTTCCCCATGCACGACGATCTGGGCAAGCTCGGCAATCTGGACAAGTCCAAGCTCTTCTTCGTCATCTGGACTACTACCATCTGGACCCTGCCCGGCAACCTCGCCATCGCACTGCACCCGTCGGAGAGCTACGTCATCGTAAAGGCTCCCAACGGCGAGATGTACATCATGGCCGAGGCACTGACCAAGAAGGTCATGGGTCTGGGCGGCTTTGAGGATTACGAAATTGTCGAGCGTCACGAGGGCGCATTCTTCGAGAACATGCTCGCAGACCACCCCTTCCTGCCCAAGACCAGCCGCCTTGTGCTGGCCGACTACGTCACCATGGACTCCGGCACCGGCTGCGTCCACACCGCCCCCGGCTTCGGCGCGGACGACTACGTCACCTGCAAGCGCTACGGCATGGACATGGTCGTTCCCGTCAACGATCAGGGCAAGCACACCGACTATGCCGGCAAGTACGCCGGAATGGGCACCGACGAAAGTAACCCCGTCATCCTCAAAGACATGAAGGAAAGCGGCATGCTCTTTGCTTCCGAGGAAATCATCCACAGCTATCCGCATTGCTGGAGATGCAAGCACCCGATCATCTTCCGCGCAACTCCGCAGTGGTTCTGCTCGGTCGATTCCTTCAAGGACGAGGCCACCGGCGCATGCGAGGACGTCCGCTGGGTCCCGGCATGGGGCAAGGACAGAATGAGAAGCATGATCCTTGAGCGCACCGACTGGTGCATCTCGCGCCAGCGCCGCTGGGGTCTGCCTATCCCCGTTTTCTACTGCGACGACTGCTCAAAGCCCGTCTGCACCGACGAGAGCATCGAGTCCGTCGCCAAGATCTATGAAACCGAAGGCTCGAACGCATGGTTCGAGCGCGAAGCGGCGGAGCTTCTGCCCGAAGGCTTCACCTGCCCCCACTGCGGCGGCAAGCACTTCACCAAAGAGACCGACACCCTCGACGGCTGGTTCGACTCCGGCTCGACCCACTATGCTGCAATGGAGCGCGATCAGGGCTTCTGGCCTGCAACGATGTACATCGAGGGTCTTGACCAGTATCGCGGCTGGTTCCAGTCCTCGCTGCTGGTAGCGGTCGGCGCACTCGGCCGCGGCGCACCGTTCAAAGAATGCGTCACCCACGGCTGGACCGTTGACGGCGAGGGCAGAGCAATGCACAAGTCCCTTGGCAACGGCATGGATCCTGCCGAGATCTTCAACAAATACGGCGCAGACCTCCTGCGTCTGTGGGCAGGCTCGTCGGATTACCACGTCGATGTCCGCTGCTCGGACGAGATCTTCAAGCAGCTCAGCCAGAATTATCTCAAGTTCCGCAACACTGCGCGCTACTGCCTGGGCAACCTCGACGGCTTCGACGCAAACGACCTCGTCAAGCCCGAGGACATGCTCGAGCTTGATAAGTGGGCGCTGACCCGCCTCAACAAGCTCATCGAGAAGGCCTTCGCCGCATACGACGAGTACGAGTTCCACGTCGTATCGCACCTTATCAACGACTTCTGCGTCGTCGAGCTTTCAAACTTCTACCTCGATATCATCAAGGACAGGCTCTATTGCTCCGGCAAGAACAGCCTCGAGCGCCGCAGCGCACAGACCGCGCTGTTCCTGATCCTCGACACCCTGACCAAGATGTTCGCGCCCATCCTCGCCTTCACCTGCGATGAGATCTGGCTTGCTATGCCCCACCGCAGCTCGGACGATGCGCGCAACGTCGTGCTCAACGAGATGAACAAGCCCTTTACCGAGTATGCGCTCGACGATGCCGAGATGGCAAAGTGGGATGCGCTGATCTCCGTCAGAAACGACGTCAACGGTGTTCTTGAAAAAGCACGCGCCGACAAGCGCATCGGCAAGCCCCTCGAGGCTTCCGTCACCCTGCGCGCTTCAGGCGAGAGCAAGGCCGTGCTCGATAAGATCTCCGATATGGATCTTAAGGAGCTGCTGATCGTCTCCGAGTGCCTGATCGCAGAGGACGATGCCGCCGACGCAGACGCCGTCACCGCCGCCGGCTCGTACAATCCCGGCCTGACCGTCTCCGTCAAGGAGGCCGAAGGCACCAAGTGCCCGCGCTGCTGGATGCACTCCAAGGACGCAGACCCCGAAACCGGACTCTGCCCCCGCTGCAAAGCTGTTTTAGAGGCGAATTGAGGCTGCTACGGATACGCATATTGCAGGTTGCCCGGTTCGGAACATTGGAATAAACCATAACTGCATCGCACAACAACAGTGCGATGCAGTTTTTATTTTTAGAGGCGATTTAGCGCACCTACGGATACACTTATTGCCGGTGTCCCGGTGTCGAAGGCGCGGCGGAAACCGTATTTTTAGAGGCGCATTAAAATATTGCGGATACATTTATTGCGGTAGCCCGGTTCGAGGGTGCGGTGGAAACCGCAGTTGCCTCGCGCTACATTAGGTTGTGCTATATTAGTGCAAAATTTGCGCCGCACCCCATTGTCTTCCCCTTGCGGAGCTTGAGGGGAAGATGCCGCTTGCGGCAGATGAGGTGTAATTATATCTGCGCCGTAGGCGCTACATTGTTTCCATATGTATCGGTTTCGCCTGCACCCACCGGTCGGGCTGACGCAAGAAATGTATCGGTATCAGCGTAAAAACGCAATTAAAAAGTGCAGCCAACGGCTGCACACCATAATTATTCACTATTAATTATTCATCATTCATTATTCATTGGGGCGGTCACAGACCGCCCCTCTTTTTGCCTTCCCCTGCGTAGCTCGAGGGGAAGGTGTCACCTTTGGTGACGGATGAGGTGTTATTAAATCTGCGGTGCTAACCGCAACATTATCAAAAAAAGGGCGGCCAATGGCCGCCCTTTCGTTGCGGTTTTGCCGGCACCCACCGGTCGGGCTGACGCAAGAAATGTATCGGTATCAGCGTAAAAACGCAATTAAAAAGTGCAGCCAACGGCTGCACACCATAATTATTCACTATTAATTATTCATCATTCATTATTCATTGGGGCGGTCACAGACCGCCCCTCTTTTTGTCTTCCCCTCAAGCTCCGCAAGGGGAAGACAATTGGGGTGCGTTGCAAACTTAAGCAGCGCACTTACGTTACGCGAGGCAGCTACGGTTTATTCCAATGTTCCGAACCGGGACACCGGAAAAAACCGTATCCGTAGCAGCCTCAATTCGCCTCTGAAAAATCCTTATCTGTTGGGGCGATGGAGATGACCTTCGCGTCGCCGGTCAGGCGCATGACGCGCACACCCTGGGTGCTGCGCGAAAGCAGGCTTATGCTGCCGACGTCCATGCGGATTATCGTGCCGTCGTCGGAGATGACAAGCAGATCCTCGTCGCCGGTGACAATAACGACGTCTGCGACGGGGCCGGTCTTATCGGTGACGTTGTAGTTTTTAAGTCCCATGCCGCCTCGGTTCTGCACGCTGTATTCGCCGACATCGGTGCGTTTGCCGTAGCCGTTTTCGGTTATGCTCAGTATCGCCGCGCCCTCGGCCGCGATGCCCGCGCCGACGACATAGTCGCCCTCGCGCAGGCGGATGCCGCGCACGCCGACCGCATCGCGTCCCATTGCGCGCGCGTCGGTCTCGGCAAAGCAGATGGCCATGCCGTCGTGCGTTGCAAGCAGGATCTTATCCTCGCCGGTGGTCTGCAAAACGCTTATCAGCTCGTCGCCCTCGTCCAGCGACAGGGCGCGGATGCCGTTTGATCGTATGTTCTTGAACGCCGACTGCGCGGTGCGCTTGACAGTGCCGTTGCGCGTGACGAACACGAGGTAGTTATCCTCGGTCACGCCGCGGCCGGCGATCATGGCGCTGACCTTCTCGCCGGGGTCGGTGGGGATGATATTGACAATATTCTGGCCGCGCGCCGAGCGTCCGGCCTCGGGGATGCGGTAGCCCTTGCGGACATACACCTTGCCGAGGTTCGTGAAGAACAGGATGCTGTCGTGCGTGGAGGCGGTGAACACCGTTTCGACATAGTCCTCCTCGCGCGTGGCCATGGCCTTGACGCCCTTGCCGCCGCGGCCCTGTGCGCGGTACTCGGCGGTCGGCAGGCGCTTGATATAGCCGTTGTGCGTGAGGGTGTAGACGCAGTCCTCCTCCTCGATCAGGTCCTCGATGTCGATCTCGTCCTCGACGTCCTGGATCTCGGTCTTGCGCTCGTCGCCGTACTTATCGCGGATCTCGATCAGCTCGTCCTTGAGCACGCCCTTGATCTTTTCGGGGTCGGCGAGCAGCTCCTTGAAGTAGGCAATGCGCTCCTCAAGCTCGCGATACTCGTTCTCCAGCTTCTCGCGGTCGAGGCCCTGGAGCGATTTCAGGCGCATGTCCAGTATCGCCTGCGCCTGCACGTCGGACAGTCCGAAGCGCTCCATCAGGTTCTGCTTTGCGTTATCGTAGCTGTTGCGGATGATGTGGATGACCTCGTCGATGTTATCCTGCGCGATGAGCAGACCCTCCAGCAGGTGGGCGCGCTCCTCGGCCTTTTTGAGGTCGTATTTCGTTCTGCGCACGATCAGCTCTTCCTGGAAGGTGAGGTACTCGTCGATGATGTGGCGCAGGTTTAGTATCTTCGGCTGGGTCTGGTTGTTTACCAGCGCCAGCATGTTTATCGAAAAGCTCGTCTGCATCTGGGTCTGCGTCAGCAGGCGATTGAGCACGACCTGCGGATTTGCGTCGCGCTTTAGCTCAATGACGATGCGCATACCGTTGCGGTCGGTCTCGTCGCGCAGGTCGGATATGCCCTCGATGCGCTTATCGCGCACGTTCTCCGCGATCGTCGCTATCAGCTGGCGCTTGTTGACCTGATACGGAAGCTCGGTGACGATAATTCTCGTTCTGTCCTTGCCGAACTCCTCAAACTCGGTGCGCGCGCGCATGATGACCTTGCCGCGGCCGGTCATGTACGCCTGGCGGATGCCCGAGCGGCCGAGAATGATGCCCTTTGTCGGGAAATCGGGGCCGGTGACGTGCTGCAAAAGCTCGTTCATCGTCGCCTCGGGATTGTCCAGCACGCAGATGCACGCGTTGATGACCTCGGTGAGGTTATGCGGCGGAATATTCGTCGCCATGCCGACCGCGATACCCGACGAGCCGTTCACAAGCAGGTTCGGGAATCTTGACGGCAGCACACGCGGCTCCTTGCGCGTTTCGTCGAAGTTCGGGTCCCAATCGACCGTGTCCTTCTCGATATCGCGCAGCATCTCGTCGGACATGCGCGCCATGCGCGCCTCGGTGTAACGATATGCGGCCGGGGGGTCGCCATCGACCGAGCCGAAGTTGCCGTGGCCGTCGATCAGCGGATATCGCATCGAGAAGTCCTGCGCCAGTCGCACCAGTGCATCATACACCGATGCGTCGCCGTGCGGATGGTATCTGCCCAGCACGTCGCCGACCGCCGTCGCGCATTTGCGGAACGGCTTGTCATGCGTCAGGTTATCCTCGTACATTGCATACAAAATTCTGCGGTGCACGGGCTTGAGGCCGTCGCGCACGTCGGGCAGCGCACGGCCGATGATGACGCTCATCGCATACTCGATATAGCTCGTCGTCATCTCGCCGACCAGCTCCGACTGGACTATGTGCTGATCGGGAAAAGCAATGTCTTCAGGTTTATAATCCTTATTCTTACTTGCCATTTTTTTAGTGGCGCTTTAGCGCTCCTCCTATACGTTTATTGCGGTGTCCCGGTTCGGAACAATGGCATAAACCATATTGTTTCGCATCCCGGAAGATTGTGCTATATTGGTGCAAAATCTCGTCTGCACCCTTTTGCCTTCCCCTGCGTAGCTTGAGGGGAAGGTGTCACCTTGGTGACGGATGAGGTGTGATTAAATCTGCGGCGTTAGCCGCCACATTTTTTAGTGGCGCTTTTTTAGTGGCGCATCAATGCTGATGCCGATACGTTTATTGCGGTTGCCCGACCGGTGGATACCGACGAAACCGTTACAAACGGAACGGATAAATCCGTTCCCTACGAGCGGCTGTTGGCCGCAGCGGAGAGCTAATATCTTATAGTTAACAGGTTTTATTCAACCCCTCGGCAGCAAAGCTGCCTGCTCCCCTTGACAGGTGAGCCAATGGGGTGCGGCAAAAAACTCAGCACCGCACTGCCGAGTGGCGAGGCAACTATGGTTTGGTCAGTAACTTCGACACCGGGACACCGGAAATCACCGTATCCGTGACTGCGGAAAATCGCCTCTAAAAAATTGCTATTAAAAATCAAGGTTGACGGCGTATTTGGCGTTTTCTTCGATGAAGGCCTTGCGCGGCTCGACCTGCTCGCCCATGAGGATGGTGAATATCTCGTCGGCCTTGACCGCGTCCTCGAGACAGATGCGGCGCAGGGTGCGCGTTTCGGGGTTCATGGTCGTCTCCCACAGCTCGTGCGGATCCATCTCGCCGAGGCCCTTGAAGCGCGAAATATCGACCTTTGCGTTCGGGTTATCGCCGCGCAGCTCGGCGGAGACGCGGTCGCGCTCCTCGTCGGAGAAAGCCACGCGCGTGGTCTTGCCGCGCGAGAGCTTATACAGCGGCGGCACTGCGGAATACACATAGCCCTGCTCGATGAGCGGACGCATGAAGCGGAAGAAGAAGGTCAGCATAAGGGTGCGGATGTGCGCACCGTCAACGTCGGCATCAGCCATGATGACTATCTTGTGGTATCTTAGCTTGTTTACGTCGAACTCGTCGCCGATGCCTGCGCCCAGCGCGGTTATGACCGGTGCGAGCTTATCGTTGCCATAGACCTTGTCCGCGCGCGCCTTTTCGACGTTGAGCATCTTGCCCCAAAGCGGCAGGATCGCCTGATAACGCGAGTCGCGGCCCTGGGTGGCCGAGCCGCCTGCCGAGTCGCCCTCGACGATGTACAGCTCTGTCAGCGACGCGTCGCGCTCGTTGCAGTCGCGCAGCTTGTCCGGCATCTGGCCGGACTCAAGCCCCGTCTTTCTGCGCACCGATTCGCGCGCCTTGCGCGCAGCCTCGCGCGCACGGGAGGCGGTCATCGCCTTGTCGAGTATTGCCTTGCCGACGGCGGGGTTTTCCTCCAAAAACTGCTCGAGCTTATCGGATACCACACTGTCTACCAATGTTCGCATCTCGCTGTTGCCGAGCTTTGCCTTGGTCTGTCCCTCAAACTGCGGCTCGGTGAGCTTGACGGAGATGATGGCGGTCATGCCCTCGCGGCAGTCCTCGCCGGAGAGCTTATCGTCGTTTTTCAGAATGCCGACCTTGGTTCCGTAGGCGTTCAATACTCGCGTGAGCGCCGTGCGGAAGCCGGTTTCGTGCATGCCGCCCTCGGGCGTGTGGATGTTATTCGCAAACGAGACTATGACCTCGTTATAGCTGTCGTTGTATTGCAGGGCGATCTCGGCCTCGGAGTCGGATCTTTCGCCCTTCATGTAGATGACCTCGTTGTGCAGCGGCGTTTTGTTCTGGTTTATAAACGAAACAAATTCGCGGATGCCGCCGGCGTAGCACATCTCGTCCTTCTGCTCCTTGCCCTCGCGCTTGTCCTCGGTGGAGATGTAAAGGCCGCCGTTGAGGAAGGCCTGCTCGCGCATGCGCGTGTGCAGCGTGTCGTAGTCATAGACCGTGTCGTCGAACATCTCGGGGTCGGGCTTGAAGCGGACGGTCGTGCCGGTGTGGTCGGTGTCGCCGACGATGCGCATTTCCTGCGTGATGTTGCCGCGCGAGAACTTCATCTCGTAGATCTTGCCGTTTTTGTGGACGTGGACGACGAGCCACTCGCTCATTGCGTTGACGACCGATGCGCCGACGCCGTGCAGGCCGCCGGATACCTTGTAGCCTCCGCCGCCGAACTTGCCGCCGGCGTGCAGCACGGTGAACACTACCTCGAGTGCGCTCTTGCCGGTCTGCTCCTGGATATCCACGGGGATGCCGCGGCCGTTGTCGCGCACGCAGATAACGTCGCCCGGCTCGATGATGACCTCGATGCGGTCGCAGTATCCGGCCAGCGCCTCGTCGATGGAGTTATCGACGATCTCGTACACAAGGTGGTGCAGACCCGACGACGACGTCGAGCCGATGTACATGCCCGGGCGCTTTCTGACCGCCTCAAGCCCTTCGAGCACCTGGATCTTCGATGCGTCATATTCCTGCGTTATCTTCTCGTTAATATCCGACATTTTCTATCGCCTTTCATTGTAATTTGCTCTGCTTTTGAAAAAGCCTCTTCATATATACCCTTGTTTCCGGGCAAAACTTGTACGTTTCCATACAAGTTTTTTTTAGAGGCGCATTAAAATTTTATGAATACGGTGATTGCTGTTGCCCGGTTCGAGGCTGCGGTGGAAACCGTAGTTGCCTCGCACTATGTTAGTGCAGTGTTTAGTTTTTTGCCGCACTCCATTGGCTCCACTGTCAAGGGGAGCAGGCAGCTTGCTGCCGAGGGGTTGAATTAAAGCGCACATCAATCCTATCAACTATCAGCTATTAGCTCTCCGCTGCGGCCAACGGTCGCTTGTAGGGAACCGATTTATCCGTTCCGTTGCCACGGTTTTGCCTGCAATCCATGGTCGGGCTGACGCAACAAGCGCATCGACACAATGTAAATGTGCTACTGAAAAAACGGATTTATCCGTTCCGCTTTGTTGCATCTACCGACGCAGTTAATACAACGGCACGCAGCCGAGATTTCGTCATTGCCTTCCCCTGCGTAGCTTGAGGGGAAGGTGTCGCTTGCGACGGATGAGGTGTTATTATATCTGCGGCGTTAGCCGCCACATTACTTTTTCACTTTTACTTTTTACTTATTACTTCGCAGACGTAGTCTGCGCTGCCGGGCCACCAGAGATCACCGTATCCGCAGCTGCCCCGATGCGCCTCTAAAAAAGCGCGGCAGTTTTACGGTTTGGTCAGTAACTTCGACACCGGGCTACCAGAGATAGCCGTATCCGCAGCTGCCTCAATTCGCCTCTAAAAAACCTCTGAAAATCTCTTAAATAGGGTTTGGGGTGACATTTGGCTCAGATACACGGTCATGCCGTCGGCGCCTTGGCAGACGACGAAGCTTTTGGGAATATCCTCTGCGACGTTTACAACGTGGCCGCTTTTTTCGGCTGCGGCGAGGTACTTTCTCGTAAGGTGCGACTGGCTGGTGTTATCGAGGTCGAACACGCCGACGATGCTGTCCTTGCGGACGACCGCGCCCGCGCCCAGATGCAGATACATCAGCCTATCCTCCCGTTTCCGACGTGCAGCACCTTGCCGCCGGTGCGGCGCGAGATGCCCTCATCCTCGCAGCAGGTTATGAGCGTCTGTCCGCCGCCGATGCGGTTGAGCACGAACTCCTGTCGCTTCGTGTCAAGCTCCGAGAGCACATCGTCAAGCAGCAGTATCGGATACTCTCCGGTCTCGTCGAGATATATCTCACGCTCGGCAAGCTTTATGGAAAGCGCGGCGGTGCGCGTCTGGCCCTGGCTTGCGAAGCTGCGCGCATTTTTGCCGTTTATGCTGATTATCAGGTCGTCCTTATGCGCGCCGGAAAGGCACTGGCCGCTGTCAAGCTCGGCGCGGCGATGCGCCTCCATGTGGTCGCACAGGTCGTAGAAAATCTCCTTTGCCGATGCGGTCGGGTCCTTGACCGCAGACACGGTTGAGTATTCAATGCCGAGCTTCTCGTCCGCGCCGGAAAACTCGCTGTGTATGGGCGCGGCCTCATCGGCAAGGCGCGCGGCGAACGAGGCACGGTATCGGATAAGCTGCGCCGAGGTGCGGCACATGCCGTCGGAAAACTCATCGAGCGTATCCAGAAGCGAGGGCTTCTCGCGCCAGTCCTTGAGGATGCGCGTTTTGCTCTCGTAGAATTTGTTAAATTGCGAAAGGTACTCGGCGTAGCGCGGCCGGATCTGGCTTATCGCGTTGTCCATAAGCCGCCTGCGCGCCGCCGCGCCTTCTTTTATCAGGTTCAGATCGTCCGGGCAGAACAGCACGACATTCAGCGTTTCGCCCAGCTCCGACGCGGTTTTTTTCACCGAGTTTACGGTTATCTGCTTTCTCACGCCGCTGCGCAGCAGTATCCGAACGGTCTGCTCGCGCTCGTGGCTCACGACGTCGGCAAGTATCTCCGCGCTGTCGCAGCCGAAGCCGATAAGCTCCCTGTCAAACCTCGTGCGGAAGCTTCTGCCCATCGCGAGCATGTACACCGATTCCAGAAGATTGGTCTTGCCCTGCGCGTTTTCGCCGTAAATGACGTTCGTGCCGGGCGAGAAGTCCGCCGTTTCAAAGTCGTAATTACGAAAACCGTTGAGGGCAATGCGGTTTATTCTCATTTCGTTATCTTTATAGTCTCGCCTGCGTGCAGCTTTTTTCCGCGCATCGTGCACTTTTCGCCGTTTACCTCGACAAGACCCTCGGCGATGACATATTTCGCCTCGCCGCCCGTGCCCACAAGCGCCGCAAACTTCAGCAGCGCATCAAGCTTTATAAACTCTGTACTTATCTCTACATCCATTATTTCAGTAGCGCTTTAGCGCACTCCTTATACATTTTTTCAGAGGCGAATTAAAATTTTGCTAATACGTCTATTGCGTGAACCCGGTATCAAAACATTGGATAAAACCATATCGTTTCGCGCCCCGGGAGATTATGCTATATTAGTGCAAAATTTAGGCTGCACCCATTGTAGGGAACAGGCTTGCCTGTTCCGTTTTGCTGCATCTATTGCCGCAGTCAATACAACGGCACGCAGCAGAGGTTTCGTTATTGTCTTCCCCTTGAGGGGAAGATGCCGCTTGCGGCAGATGAGGTGTTATTATATCTGCGGCGTTAGCCGCCACATTAATTATTCATTATTCATCATTCACTATTCATTGAAGTTAAAAATTCATGCAAGCATGAATTTTTAACTTCTCAGCCTTATCGGGAGGATCATGTATTTGAACTTATCGCTGCCGTCGCAGGGGACCATGATGCAGGGCGAGGTATTGCTGTTCAGGCACAGATCCAGCTCGTCGGCCGGGGCGGCCTTCAAAGCGTCCATGAGATACTTGCCGTTGAAGCCTATCTCCAGACCCTCGCCGTTGCCCTCGGCAAAGCACACGTCCTCGGCCTTGCCGATGGGTGTGTTGCACAGGCAGTCGACGAAATTCTCGTTAAAGGTCATGCGCACGGGGTTTTTGGTCTTTTCGTCGATGATGAGCGCGACGCGGTCAACGACCTTCAAAAGCTCGCCTCTGCCGACCTTTATATGGATCTTGAAGGTGTCGGGCATTGCCTTGCGGTAGTTGAGGAAGTCGCCCTCGAGCCTGCGGCTTATTACGACTGTGCTGCCGACGGTGAACGAGACGTGGTTTGCGCCGACGAAGATATTCGTATCCTCATCCGATTCGCTTGCGCTGATGCGCTCTATATCCGAAAGCGCCGTGCCGGGCACGATAAACTCATTGTGCTCCTCCGGGCCTTCGATGTGCTCGCGGCGGATCGCGAGGCGATATCCGTCGACCGAGACCATGGCCAGCGTTCCGGCCTCGACCTCGAACAGCGAGCCTGTGTACACCGGGCGGCTGTCGTTATCGCTGATGGCGAACATCGTCTGGTTTATCATGCTCTTGAGCACGCCCTGCTTTATTTTGTAGCTTCTTATTCCGTCAACGCTGGGCAGCTCAGGGTATTCGCCGCTGTCCATGCCCATGAACGAGAACTCGGTCTTGCCGCACTTGACGGTGGTTTTGTTATCCTCGTCGGAGGATATAGTCACCATACCGTCGGGCATGCGGCGCACCATCTCGCCGAAAAGCTTTGCGTCGAGGACTATGCTGCCGGGCTCGGAAACGTCGGCCTCGACAGTCGTATATATGCCTTTTTTAAGGTCGTACCCCGTTACTCTAAGCCTTTCGCCGGCTTCGAGCAGAACGCCCTCGAGCGTCGGGATCGGGCTTTTCGCCGCGGCCGCTCTTGCGCAGACTGCAACGGCTGCCTGAAGAATGTGCTTTTCACATGAAAATTTCATAACGTTCCTCCCGTTAAAAACGAAAAAAATAGAATGATATATAAATAAATCTTTTTAAGTTCAGTAGTATTAGCAGTAGTTGAAATTATTGTGGAAAAGTCGAAAACACGCTTGATACGCCTCGATTTTTCGTGTTGACAAAAATGTTCACAAATTTAAGTCTTTCAACACACAAAATTTTGACCCCAAGTTTTCAACACAAAAAAACAAACAATCAACATTCCTTTGTTGTTTTTTTTAGTGGCGAATTGACGCAGTCACGGATACGCTTATCTCTGGTTGCCCGGTTCGAGACATTGGTAAAAACCGTAGCTGCTACGCAACCCGGTAGTGCGTTGCTGAGTTTTGCTCCGTTCCCTACAGCTATGGATTTTGGTGCCGGTAAAACCGATACATATTGAAACAAAGTAGCGCCTACGGCGCGGATATAATTACACCTCATCTGCCGCAAGCGGCATCTTCCCCTCAAGCTCCGCAAGGGGAAGACAATGGGGTGCATCGCAAAATTCAGCAATGCACTCATATAGCGCGAAACGTCACGGTTTCCACCATTGTCTCGAACCGGGCAACTGCAATCACCGTATCCGTAGCTGCGTCAATTCGCCTCTAAAATCACTGCGAATTTATATTTGAGGTTATATCGCGGACGGCGGCAGAATACATGGGGTCTTCCTTTATCATCTCCTCGACCTTGCGGATTGAGGAGAGAACGGTCGAATGGTTTCTGTCGCCGTACTCTGCGCCGATCTCCTTAAGCGGAAGATTGGTGAGCGTGCGGATAAGATACATGGATATCTGACGCGCGGTGGCAGTTGCCTTGCTGCGGTTCTGTCCGCGCAGATCCTCCTCGGAGAGCTGGAAATACCGCGCGCTCTCGCGGATGATGAGCTGCGGCGAGGGAATAAACGTTCCGATGCGCACAACGTCCTTTATAGCGCGCTTGACGGCGGCGGTGTCGATGGTGCTGTCGAGTATTTCCCTGTACGCGGTCAGGCGCTTTATGACACCCTCGATCTGGCGCACATTCGAGGTTATCGTCTCGGCGATATACGCGACCGCATCATCCTCCAGAACGAGGCCGAGCTGCGCTGCCTTGGCACGGGTTATGACCATGCGCGTTTCAATGTCCGGCGGCTGGATATCGGCCATCAGTCCGCCCTGAAAGCGGCTCATAAGACGGTCGTCGAGCAGGCTCATCTCAATCGGTGGACGGTCGGAGGTTATGACTATCTGGTGACCGGCCTCGTAAATGTTGTTGAAGGTGTGGAAAAACTCCTCCTGCGTGGCCTGCTTGCCGGCTATGAACTGGATATCGTCAACGAGGAAGAGATCAACGTTGCGGTATTTCATGCGAAATTCCTCGCCCGTGCCCTCTTTGATGGATTTGAGCAGCTGGTTTGTGAACTCATCGCCCTTTATGTAGGCGATCTTCGCGCCGGGATTATTCTCGCGGATATACTGGCCGATGGCCAGCAGCAGATGCGTTTTTCCAAGGCCGGAGTTGCCGTAGATAAACAGAGGATTGTACGCGCTGCCGGGCTTGTGCGCGACGGCAACGGCGGCATTGTGCGCAAACTTGTTGGAGTTTCCCACGATGAAGCGATCGAAGGTGTAGCCTGCCATCTCGGGCAGGGGATCGTTGTCGGCCTTGCGCTCTTCATAGTCGCCAAGCTCGTCCTCGGTGAGCACTTTGATGGTGAACTCGGTCGAAAAAATGTCGCTCATCGCGTTTTTTATAGTCTCGGCAAAGCGCTTAACTATAATGTCGCGCTTAAAATCCGAGCTTGTCTTGAGAACAAGGGTGCTGCCGTCGATCTCGACCGGCTCGCAATCCTCAAACCAGGTGGAAATGGCCGTGTCCGTCAGGTTCTGACCCAGCACGCCCAGCACCGCCTGCCATATATCGTTCAGTGAATTAACGCTCATATACAGATCCTCGTTTATTCGCAAATTACCCCATTTTTAAAACTAATATATTATATCAAATCCCCACCCCCTTTGCAATATAAATATATTATAATTAATGTAGTATATTATATATTATATCTATAAGATATAGACTTGTAGGGAGCCGTAGGGGCGAGCATTGCTTGCCCGATTGTACCGGTTTTGCCTGCACTGAAACAGAGTCGTAGGGAACGGATTTATCCGTTCCGCCTGCTACGGTTTTGACGGCAATTCCAGGTCGGGCAACCGCAAAAACCGTATCGTTATCAGCGTAAATACGCCACTAAAAAAATGTGGCGGTTAGCACCGCAGATTTAATAACACCTCATCCGTCACCAAGGTGACACCTTCCCCTCAAGCTCCGCAAGGGGAAGACAAATGGGGTGCGGCAAAAAACTTTGCAACGCACTACCGGGTTGCGTAGCAGCTAAGGTTTTTGCCAATGTTTCGACACCGAGATACCGCAATATGCGTATCCGTACAGCTTGAATTCGAAATGAAAAAAAGGTATAATATTTGGACTATGAAAATACTCAATCAGCAGATTTTTGAAAACAAGGAAGCAGCCGCCCTCCCCGGTCTGATGGAGAGCGGAGGGCTTCCTGCGCTCGTTTCCGGACTTTCGGGCATACACAGGGTAAACCTTGCCGCGGCGCTTTATGAAAAGCTGGAGCTGCCGATGTTCGTGGTGTGCCCGGACGACAGCGCGGCAGAGAGCTTCTCGCGCGACCTCGAGGCCATGCTCGGCCGGCCGGTAAACACGCTGTACTCGCGCGACTTCACGTTTTACCCCTCGCTGGCCGCGTCCAGAGAGGCCGAGCAGAAGCGCCTTTATGTTTTAAACGCCCTCAGATGCGGCGAAAGCCCGGTTACGGTCGCAACGGTATCCGCGCTTATGCAGCGCGCAATACCGCCTCAGACGCTCGGCAAAGCCGCTTTCACGGTCAAAGACGGCGAACCCTGCCCTCCCGAGGAGCTGGAGGCGGCGCTTCTGCGCTGCGGCTACACCCGCTGCGAGCAGGTCGAGGGCACGGGCCAGTTTGCCCGGCGCGGCGGAATAATCGACTTTTTCTCGCCGGCGTATCCCGAGCCTGTGCGCATTGAATTCTGGGGCGACGATATCGACAGCATGGGCTTTTTCGACATAAAGACCCAGCGCAGAACGGAAAGCGTCGAATTTTGTCGAATACTCCCGGCGGCGGAGAGCCTTACGACGCTTGCCATCGGCGGAACGGAGTCGCTTACGGACGCACTGCGCGCCGCTGCGGATAAGTGCGCAAGGCACAAAAGCTCGCAGCAGCTTCGGCAGCTTGAGCAGAATCTGCGCGCGGATATCGAGCGGCTCGAGCAGAATGTTAAGATCGAATACGCCGACAGATACATGCCGTTTCTGTACGAAAAGGCCTCGGGCGCGGACTACATACCCGAGGAGGCGGTGGTTTTCCTCGACCAGCCGCCCAGATGCGCAGACAGAGCAAAGGGCTTTGCAAAGCAGCTCGGCGACGATCTGAGCGAGCTTGTCAAAAGCGGCATGGTCGCGACCGACGCACCGTCGTTCCGCATAAGCTGGGATGAGCTGACGAATGTCTTGTCCGAGCATGCGCTGTACATGGCCGACGCATTCACCGTCGGGCGCTACCCCGTGGAGCCTAAAACGCTCGCGAGCATCCCGGCAAAGCAGCTGCCGTCGTACGCAGGCTCTGTCAAGACCGCGGCCGAGGACGTTTCGGCGTATCTCAAGCAGGGCTTCCGCGTTGTGGTTCTGGCAGGAGACATGCGCAGAGCCGAGCTTCTGCAAAGCTTTTTGAAGGATTCGGGCATCATCGCCTACGTTCAGGAAACGCTTGAAAAGCTGCCGGAGGAGGGATATTGCACTATATCCGTCGGCGGCATGTCGGCAGGCATGGAGTATCCCGGCATAAAGCTTGCCGTCATAAGCGATATGCAGCTTCTGCGCGTGCGCGAGCATAAGCATAAAAACAAAAAAGCCCCGTCGAACAGGCAGCGCATAAACTCATACGCAGACCTTGCTCCGGGGGATCTTGTCGTCCACGAGGTTCACGGCATCGGCCGCTTTGCCGGCATAAAAAAGATGAAGGTGGACGGCTTTGAAAAGGACTATATCATGATCCGCTACGCCGGAACGGATACGCTTTATGTTCCGGCAACTGCGCTGGACATGGTGACGAAATATCTCGGCGCGGCCGAGGATCAGCACGTTAAGCTCTCAAAAATGGGCGGCGCTGAGTGGTCGCGTGCGCGCTCGCGCGCCAAGGCCGCGACGAAGAAATTAGCCGGCGAGCTTATAAAGCTGTATGCCGAGCGTGCGCGCATACCGGGCCACGCCTTCGCGCCCGACTCGCCCTGGCAGCGCGAGTTTGAGGATAACTTCGGCTACACCGAGACCGACGATCAGCTGCGCAGCATAAACGAGATCAAGGCCGACATGGAGTCGGAAACGCCGATGGATAGGCTGCTGTGCGGCGACGTCGGCTACGGCAAAACGGAGGTCGCGCTGCGTGCGGCGATGAAGTGCATCCTCGATAACCGCCAGGCGGCGATACTCGTGCCGACAACGGTGCTCGCCCAGCAGCATTACCAGACCGCCGTGCAGCGATTTTTCGGCTTCCCGATAACCGTCGAGGTGCTCAGCCGCTTCCGCACTCCGGCACAGATACAAAAAACGCTCGACGACCTGAAAACCGGCAAGTGCGACCTCGTCGTCGGCACCCACAGGCTGCTGCAAAAGGACGTCAAATTCAAAAGCCTCGGGCTTCTTATCGTTGACGAGGAGCAGCGCTTCGGCGTCGGCCACAAGGAGCACATAAAGGAAATGAGCCGCGGCGTGGACGTTCTCACGCTGTCGGCAACGCCCATTCCGCGCACGCTTAATATGGCGCTTTCGGGCATACGCGACATGTCCTCAATCGACGAGCCGCCGCAGGACAGACTCCCGGTGCAGACCTTTGTCATGGAGCACGACTGGGGCATTATCTGCGACGCGATACGCCGCGAGATCCAGCGCGGCGGCCAGGTGTATTACCTGCACAACCGCATCGACAGCATCGAGCGCACCGCGATAAAGATACGCGAGATGCTCGATAACGAGGTCACCGTCGGCGTTGCGCACGGGCAGATGGACAAAGACATGCTCGCCTCGGTCATGGAGGACGTCACCGAGGGAAAAACTCAGGTGCTCGTCTGCACGACGATCATCGAGACCGGCATCGACATACCAAACGTAAACACCCTCATCATCGAGGACGCCGACAAAATGGGTCTTGCGCAGCTGCACCAGATCCGCGGCCGCGTCGGGCGCAGCACGCGCCGCGCCTCGGCTTACCTCACCTTCCGCCAGAACAAGGTGCTCACCGAGGTAGCGGAAAAGCGCCTCGAGGCCATCCGCGAGTTTGCCGAGTTCGGCTCGGGCTTCAAGATCGCGATGCGCGACCTTGAAATTCGCGGCGCGGGCAGCCTTCTCGGCGCGGAGCAGTCGGGGCATATGACCGACGTCGGCTACGATATGTACATGAAGCTGCTGAGCGAGGCCGTGCTCGAGGAGCGCGGCGTCAAGGTCGAGCATCGCGCCGAGTGCTCGGCCGATCTCGCCGTTGCGGCGAACATCCCCGAGGCATATATCCCGGCCGAGGGGCAGCGCATGGATATCTACCGGCGCATCGCGCTTTTGCGCACCGAGGACGAGGCCGACGACCTCATCGACGAGCTTATCGACCGCTTCGGCGACCTGCCATCGGGCGTGAGCGCGCTTATCCATGTCGCGCTTTTGCGCGGCGAGGCCGGAAAGGCCGGCATAAGCGACATTTCGCAGAAGTCCGGCAAGCTCATATTCGCCCTGCGCGATTTCGACATGGAGCGCATCTCCGCGCTCTACGCGCGCCCCGAGTACAAGGGCGTGCTTAAGGTCGAGGCCGGCACCACGCCGCGCGTCAGCCTGCGCCTGAAATCAAACGCGCGCATCGTCGATCAGGCCCGAAAATTCATCAAAGACTTTTCAGAGGCGCATTGACGCACCTACGGATACGGTGATTGCCGTTGTCCCGGTTCGGGACTGCTGTGGAAACCATAGCTGCCGCGCGCTACGTTAGTGCGACGTTGAGTTTTGCGGTAGCCCGGTTCGGAACGTTGGAATAAACCGTATTGTTTCGCGTAACGCAAGGTTGTGCTATATTAGTGCAAAATTTGCGCCGCACCCTCGTAGGGAACGGGCTTGCCCGTTCCGCTTGTTATGGTTTCGTCGGCACCCACCGGTCGGGATGACGCAAAAAACGTATCGGTATCAGCGTTAAAGCGCTACTGAAAAACCGCTTGCGGCAGATGAGGTGTTATTATATCCGCGCCGTAGGCGCTACATTGTTACAATATGTATCGGTTTTGCCGGCAGTTCCCGGTCGGGATACCGCAATATATGTATTTGTACAATGTGAATGCGCCTCTAAAAAAGCGCCTCTGAAAAAATGTGGCGGTTAGCACCGCAGATTTAATAACACCTCATCCGTCACCAAGGTGACACCTTCCCCTCAAGCTCCGCAAGGGGAAGGCAAAAGGCAAAACCTCTGCTGCATATCGCTATATTAACTGCGCAGGTAGATGCAACAGGCGGAACGGATAAATCCGTTCCCTACGAGCGGCTGCGGCCGCAGCGGAGAGCTGATAGCTGATAGTGGATAGCTTTTTAATTCAACCCCTCGGCAGCAAAGCTGCCTGCTCCCCTTGACAGGTGAGACAATGGGGTGCAGGCACAAATTTTGCACTAATATAGCACAATCTCATGTGGTGCGAGGTAAATATGGTTTTATCCATTGTTCCGAACCGGGCTACCAGAGATGGATGTATCCGTAGGTGCGCCAAATCGCTACTAAAAAGGAGAAGGAATGAAGAGAAAATTACTAAGCGGAGCGCTTGCGCTTATGATGCTTGCAGGCTGCACGGCGCCCGTGCCCGATACTCAGAAGCTGCCGGACGACGGCGGCGAGGAGACGCGCGTTGCGTATGTTCCGCTGGACGACCGGCCGGTGAATACGGACAGGGTCGAGTACCTGGCAGGCTCGCTCGGGTACGAGCTTGTCATGCCGGACGCGGAGGACTACCGCACGCGGCTGGACGAGCAGCCGCTTGGCGAAAGCGGCCTTAAATACGGCGACCGCGCGGCACTGTACGAGTGGGTGCTCGAGCAGGAGGACTCCGGCTGCGACAGATACATTTTGTCGCTCGACCAGCTCCTGTCGGGCGGACTTGTCAACTCGCGCTGCTTCACCGGCGCGGACGTGACCCTCGGCGACGGCACGACGATGACGGAGACGGAGCTTATCGAAAGCCTGTTTGCCGCGCTGTCCGCGCCCGAGAACGAGATATGGGTCATCGACACGGTCATGCGCCTTGCGCCGACTGTCGGCTACGACGGCAACACGCTCGAGGACTACAATGACCTGCGCGAATATGCGATGCTCGCGCGCCCGGAGCTTAGCGGCGACGAGCTGACGATAGAGAACATTGTGAAGAACTATCCGCTTGACGAAAGCGGCAGCGTCATTGACTTTGACGAGGACGTTACCTCCGCGTACTTTAAAGCGCGCGAGCGCAAGCTTGAGCTTATCGACTGCGCGCTCAAGGCGACCGAGGGCATGGACAATGTGCGCTTTCTCATCGGCGTTGACGACTCCGCGCCGTCTGCGAGCATCCAGACAAACGAGCTTGCGTGGCTGCGCCGTGCGATCGACGGCCGCGGTGCGGTGCTGTCCGGCGCGGACGAGGACGGCATGCTCGCCGTGTGCAAAATGTACGCCGAGCTTGACTATTCCGGCGCGCTGCCCGAGCTGCGCGTCCGCTGCTTCGGCGGCAGCGAAAACAGCGCCATGAGCGCCTACGACCACCAGACCGCAGCCGAGGTCGTGGCCGCGCATCTTGACTATCTCGGCCTTGATTCGACAGATTCCGACACCGAAAACAGGCTGGAGCTTATCGTGCTGACCATGCCTGCCGACGAGAGCAAAAAGAGCCAATACATAAGCGACGCGATAGCCGCGCTTAAAGAAAACCGGAAAAACGGCGTTGCGACCGTTTTGATGGATGCCTCGCGCAATAAATACGGCGCAGATTTCCAGTCCCGGCTCGTCAAGAGCACCGAGCTTGGCTTCCTCATGGGCTACGCCGGGTACTACGACCTTGCAAACGCAAGCGGAATCGCCCTTGCAAACGGCGTCGCGCGCTGGCTGTGCCTTGCTCAGGGCGGACCCGAGACCCAGGCTCAGCTCGACGATTTCCGCCGCACCCTCGCCGACTCGCTGATAAAGGACATCTGCTATAAAAACGACGTGAAGATCGAGCTTGACGCCTACATTCGCGGCGAGCTTGGCGGCGATCCGGATAATTTCTGCCGCAGCGGCACCGATCCCGACGTCGTTCTGACGAAAGCCCGGCAGCTGCTCGACGAAAGCGCAGCGCCCGTGCTCGATAACCTCGCGCACAGCTCGTACCTCACCGATCTTGACGGCGGCACCGCCGGCTTCGGCTCGCTTTCCGTCAAAGACCTGAGCTTCCCCTGGCTCCGCATCTTCGAACTCCACGTTTTTTTGGAGGCGCATTGACGCAGCTACGGATACGCATATTGCGGTGTCCCGGTGTCGAGAATGCGGAGGAAACCGTATTTTTAGAGGCGCATTAAAATTTTACGAATACGTCTATTGCAGTG
>ERZ824473.343-NODE-343-length-88154-cov-16.389255_pt1 | contig 88154 bp, 75 predicted proteins | sample MGYA00519874_ERZ824473 | MGnify/ENA primary metagenome ERZ824473 (study PRJEB31778, sample SAMEA3449151) | human gut metagenome | biome: human gut; feature: human-associated habitat; material: faeces | place: United Kingdom | collected 2010/2012 ...
TGATCGCCGGCGGCAAGAGCCGTCTGCGTCCCGTGCTGATGACCTCGTTCACGACCATTCTGGGTATGCTGCCGCTGGCGATCGGCACGGGCGCAGGCTCGGAGACGTGGCAGCCGATGGGTATCGCCGTGATCGGCGGTCTGACCTGTTCGACCCTGCTGACGCTGTTTATCATTCCTGCGCTCTATTCGGTATTCGTGAACCGTTCCCAGCGCAAGGAGAAGGAGAAACTGGCCCGTCTGTCGGCCGAACATCAGGCGAGTGTGCATTAATTAAGGTAAAACGATTATGAAAGCAGTATTCTTATCCTATAATCAGGCGCTTACCGACCGTGTGAACGCCATCCTCGACGAGCAGGGCATCCGCGGCTTCACCCGCTGGGCGCTGACCGAGGGCCGCGGCTCCGTCGACGGCGAACCGCATTACGGCACGCATGCGTGGCCGTCGATGAATGCTTCGATCATGGCGATCGTCGACGACGAAAAGGTCGCGCCGCTGATGGCGGCCTTCCGTGAAATGGACGCCGCCACCAAACTGCAGGGCTCGCGGGCTTTTGTCTGGAATATCGAGCAGACCTACTGATCGCCGGGCGTTCCGCCCGCTGTCCGGAAATGCTGAAAAGCCGCAGGAAACATCCTGCGGCTTTTTTCGCTTCCGCCGCCTGTTCCCATGCCGACGGTTTGTTCGCTTTTCTTCGGCCGACGCTCCGCCTCTTTTCTCTGGCTGACACTCCGCTCGCTTTTCCCGCTGACGGTCCGCCTGCTTTTCTCAGCCGACTGTTTGCCTGCTTTTCCCTGCCGACGCTCCGCCCCTCCTTGACGCTCCGTTCTTTCATATCCGGTTTTACGCCTTATCCGAAAGTCCGTGCGGAGAATCTTTCCGGCGCGGGTGCGCAGTCGCCATATTTTTACTATTTTTGTCTGCATGAAACTTACCTTTCTGGGAACGGGCACCTCGCAGGGTGTCCCTGTCATCGGATGCCGCTGTCGGGTCTGCACTTCGTCCGACCGGCGCGACGACCGTCTGCGCACTTCGGCCATGGTCGAGACGCAGGGCGTGCGCATCGTCATCGACGCCGGACCCGATTTCCGCTGTCAGATGCTGCGCACCGGCGTCCGCCGTATCGACGCCATTCTGCTGACGCACGAACATAAGGACCATATCGGCGGGCTGGACGACGTGCGGGCCTTCAATTTCGTCGATTACCCGCCGACGATCCACCGCATCGACCTTTATGCGGCTCCGCGCACCCTCGATGTCGTGCGCAAGGATTTCGACTACGCCTTCGCGCAGGACAAGTACCGGGGCGTTCCGGAAATCGAACTGCACGAAATCGACGTTACACGGCCTTTCAGCGTCAAAGGCGTCGAAATCCTCCCCGTTTCGGGACACCATTCGGAACGCTTTGCGGTGACGGGATTTCGCATCGGCAGGCTGGCCTACCTGACCGACTTCAAGACCATTGCGGACGCCGAAGTCGAAAAGCTGACCGGTCTTGACGTGCTGGTGGTCAATGCGCTCCGTTTTGCCGAGCATTATTCGCACTTCAATGTGGCCGAGGCGCTGGAGCTGATCGCCCGCGTCTCGCCGCGCGAAGCCTACCTGACCCATATGTCCCACGACATTGGCCTGCACGCCGAGACGGAGCCGACCCTTCCGCCCCATGTGCATATGGCCTACGATACTTTGGAAATTGAAATAAACGATTGATATGAAAAACTTTAAGGATAAAGTCGTCATCGTGACGGGCGCTTCGTCGGGCATCGGCGAGGCGATGGCGCGCGAATTCGCCGCGCAGGGCGCGCGGGTCGTGCTGGGTGCGCGCAGCGTGCAGAAACTGCAGCTCATCGCGGGCGAAATCCGCTCACAGGGCGGGCAGGCCGCCTACTGCGGCGTCGATGTAACGAACGTGGACGAGTGCCGCCGGCTGATCGAGACCGCCGTGAACGAGTTCGGCGGAATCGACGTGCTGGTCTGCAATGCCGGGCTGTCGATGCGTGCGATCTTCGACGACGTGGACCTCGGCGTGCTTCACCGCCTGATGGACGTCAACTTCTGGGGCACGGTCAACTGCTGTAAGTTCGCACTTCCGTACCTCCAGCGGTCGCGCGGCTCCATCGTCGGCATCTCGTCCGTCGCGGGCCTGCACGGCCTTCCGGGGCGGACGGGCTATTCGGCGTCGAAATACGCCATGACGGGCTTTCTCGAAACCCTGCGCATCGAGAATCTCAAAAAGGGCCTGCACGTCATGATCGCCTGCCCCGGCTTCACGGCTTCGAACGTCCGTTTTTCGGCCCTCACGGCCGACGGGTCGGCGCAGGGCGAAACCCCGCGCAACGAGGCCAAGATGATGACTTCCGCCGAGGTCGCCCGGATCGTCGCCCGCGGCGTCCTGAAGCGCAAGCGTCTCTGCCTGATGGAGAGCGAGGGCCGCGCCACCCATTTCGTCAAGAAGTTCGCGCCGGGTTTCCTCGACAGGATGTTCTATCTGGTGATGTCCAAAGAACCCGATTCGCCCCTGAAATAGCTTCGGACTCCGGCGAAAAATGGAGCAAATGGACCGGGCGGTTGCATGTCCGGCACGGCTGAAAGAAAAGGCGTCCTGAAAACAGGACGCCTCTTTTGTTTGTTCGGAGTCTATTTCCCCTCCGTTGTTGTTCCCTCTGTTCCGGAGCTTCTCCGCAGCGTCCGTTCCGAAATCCGGATGCTGTATTCGTACAATCCGAACAACGGCAGCAGGACCAGAATCATGCTGAATACGTCGGGCGGGGTGATGACCGCCGAGAGAATCGCCAGCGCGACGAGGGCGTGGCGGCGGTAGCGGCGCAGGAAATCGGGGCTTACGAGTCCCATGCGGGTCAGGAAATAGACCAGCAGCGGCAGCTGGAACACCACGGCGCAGGCGATCGAGACGTTGAGCACGGTCGAGAGGTAGGAGCCGACGTCGATCATGTTGGTCACCTGCTCGCTGACGCTGTACTGCGACAGGAATCCGATCGTCAGCGGCGCGATTACGAAATAGCCGAACAGCAGTCCCGCGAAAAATCCCGCCGAGACATAGAACACGAACCTCCGGCATCCGCGCAGTTCGCGCTCGGTGAGCGCCGGGCGCGCGAAGCGCCACAACTCCCACAGCAGGTAGGGGAATCCGACGCAGAAGGCCGCGACCATCGAGATTTTGAGGTGCAGGTTGAACTGCCCGGCCATCGCCGTATTGATGAGCTGCATGCGCTCGATCCCCGGCACGAATTCGATCCCTGCCAGTCCGGCCATCCATACCAGCAGCCGGTTGGTCGGAAATTCGGCCGACATAGGGCCGAACAGCACCCCGTCGATCAACAGACCTTTGCAGAGGAATGCGGCCACGGCCAGCGCGAGTATCGCCAGCACACCGCGCACCAGATGGGGCCGGAGCGCGTCGATGTGCTCGGCAAAGGTCATTTCGTCCGTGTCGCTGCGTTTTTGGCCGGACATGCGGGCTTATTTCTTTTCTTCGGGGGTTTCTTTCCGGGATTCCTGCGGCGCGGCCGGCTCTTTCCCGTTCTTCTCGTCGTTTGCCGCGGGGTTTTCCATGGCGTCCTTGAACTCCCTGACGCCACGGCCCATGCCGCGCATCAGTTCGGGTATTTTCTTGCCGCCGAAGAAGATGACGACGATCAGCAGGATGACCAGTATTTCCGTCAGGCCGATTTTGCCCAGAAACAGCGGGTGAATGAACATCATTGTTTTATCGGTTTTCGTTCGTTGCGGGGCGGAGTCTCCGCCTCAGCACAAATGTAATAAGAATTTCCGAAACCTCCCTCTTCCGGTTGAAAAAAGCGGAACGCATTTGTGATGCGTCCCGCCCTGTACGGTTTGCGAAATGCGTTCCGGCTCCGAAACGCATTTACGCCGAATCTTCTCTGAGGAGTTGCCGCCCGAATCTTCGCTGCAATGCGCCGGCCGAATCTCCGCCGAACCGCTCCTTTGCCGGATTGCCTTCTCCGAATGGACGTTTCGTCCGGATCTCCGCCGCAGTGCACGGGCCGAAGCTCTGCCGCCATGCACCCCGCCCGAACCGGTTCGCCCTCCGGGGTATTCCTATTTGAAAAATATCGACGAAATTTCCTTGTAGTTGTGTACGCGCTCGATCACGTCGGCGAACATGTCGGCGATGGTCAGCACCGTGAATTTGTGCAGGTCCTTGTCGGGGTTGAGCGGAATGGTGTCCGTCACGATCACCTCCTCCAGTGCGCTGTCGTTGATGCGCTCGTAAGCCGGGCCCGAAAGCACGGGGTGGGTGATGGCGGCGCGGACGCTCTTCGCCCCGCGCGACATGAGCATGTCGGCGGCCATGCAGATCGTGCCCGCCGTGTCGATCATGTCGTCCACGATCAGGATGTTGCGGCCCTCGACCTCGCCGATGGCGGTCATTTTGCCCACGACGTTGGCCTTGGCGCGCTCCTTGTGCGAAATGATGATCGGGGTGCCGAGCAGCTTGGCGTAGGTGTTGGCGCGTTTGGCGCCGCCCATGTCGGGAGCGGCGATCGAGAGGTCCTCGATTTTCAGGCTTTCGATATAGGGAATGAAGATGCCGCTGGCATAGAGCGCATCGACCGGAACGTCGAAGAATCCCTGAATCTGGTCGGCGTGAAGGTCCATCGTCATCACGCGGTCCACGCCTGCGGCCATCAGCAGGTTGGCTACCAGTTTGGCGCCGATCGGCACGCGGGGACGGTCCTTGCGGTCCTGCCGCGCCCACCCGAAGTAGGGGATCACGGCCACGACCTTGTAGGCCGAGGCGCGGCGTGCGGCGTCGATCATCATCAACAGCTCCATCAGGTTGTCCGAGGGCGGGAACGTGGACTGGATGATGAATACCGTGCAGCCGCGGATCGACTCGTTGTAGCAGGGCTGGAATTCACCGTCGCTGAAGCGCAGGACTTCCGATTGTCCGAGCGTCGTACCGAAACTTGCCGCGATTTTCTCGGCCAGATATTCCGAGCCGCGACCTGAGAAAATTTTGATTTTGTGGATAGCCATAGAAGATGGATTTTTGATGGTGCAAATATAGGACAATGCGGCGAAAAAACATTCCCTCCGGACGACCTTTTTTCAACAATCGGTTAAACATTCAGGCATTCGCCGATAAAACCGAGTATCTCCTCGCGTCCCGTGCCGTGCTGGCTCGACGAGACGAATATCCGGGGCAGCTCCTCCCACTGCTCCGCGAGCGCCGCCCGGTAGCGTTCGACGCTCTTTTCGCGCTGCGTTTTCGAGAGTTTGTCGGCCTTGGTGAATATCACGGCGAACGGAATGCCGTTCATGCCGAGCATTTCGATGAACTGCAGGTCGATCTTCTGGGGTTCGAGCCGGATGTCCGCCAATACGAACAGGAAGTGCATCTTCTCGCACTTGAGCACATAGTCGGTGATGATTTTGGAGAACTCGCTGCGTTTGGTTTTCGACGTGCGGGCGTAGCCGTAGCCGGGCAGATCGACCAGATACCATGCGTTGTCGATCAGGAAGTGGTTGATGAGCCGTGTCTTGCCGGGCGTTCCCGATACTTTGGCCAGCCCCTGCCGTCCGGTGAGCATGTTGATGAGCGACGACTTGCCGACGTTGCTGCGCCCGATGAAGGCGATGTCTTTCAGCGCGTCTTTGGGCACCTGCGAAATACGCTCGGAACTGCACTTGAATTCGGCTTTGTTGATCTGCATGTTGTCGGAGTTTGCGGCAAAGACAGTGCGGGCCGGGCGCCCGGCCGCTGTCTGTCTGAGCGGATGTCTGCTGCAAAGATAGCATTTTAGCATCTATATACAAATTATACCGCATGGGAAAACCGCCGGTCGTTTTCGCCGCCTTCGGCGTCGTTTGCAATTCCGACCCACCCCCCAAACCCCCGCCTCAGGCAGGGGCTTAGTGCCGCGAAGCGGCAAAATAGGTGCTGACGAACGGTCGTGTAAAATGGTATATGGGGGCCCTGCTCCGGAGTCTACCAGACGAGCGACACCCACAGCGGGCAGTGGTCCGAAGCGACGGTGGTGTAATCCACCGTGCGTTCGGCGATTTTCGCCGACTGCGGCAGGCCGCGGCCCAGTATGTAGTCGATGCGTATCGAAGGACGGTCTGAGGGGAACGTAAGCTGCGCGGTGTCCGACAGCGGCCTGAATTCGCCGCCCAGCCCGCCGAGCACCTCCCCGGCGTCGTCCATGTTGAAGTCGCCCGCCAGCAGCACGGGTTTGCGGCAGGTGTCGGTGGCTTGACGGATGATCGGCAGCGATGCGCGCTGGTCTTCGGGCGTGAGCGATAGGTGCGTGACGCAGACCACATAACCGGGAAATTCCGCCATCAGCAGCACGCGCGCCTCTTCGCGCCCCGGAAGCGGGATGCGGCGCACCGAGAGCGGCTCGGCGCGCGACAGCAGCCCGATGCCGTAACCTCCGCCGTCGTAATCAATCGCGCGGCAGAAACGGGCGTGCATGCCCGTCATCCGGCCCAGCTCTTCGGGGATGAAGCGGCCGTTCATGCGTCCCGTCACGCTGTCCACCTCCTGCAGGGCCACTACGTCGGGCGCGACCCGGCCGATGACCTCGGCGATGCGGCCGAGGTCCTGTACGTCGTCCGCTCCGCGGCCGTTTCGGATGTTGTAACTCATGAATTTCACGGCCGTGGTCTGCGTCGTGCAGGCCGCCGGCATCAGGGCGCAGAACAGAACTGCCAGTGCGACGGAAAAATATTGCTTCATGACTTTTCGGGATTTTCCGCAAAGGTAATACAACCTCTCCTGAATGCCAAATAATCCGGGCCGGCGTTGTGTCCGGCGTTGTGTCCGCCGTTGCGTCCGCCGTTCCTGTCTTCCGTTCCTATCCGGCATTCCTGTTCGCCGTTGTGTCCGGCGTTGTGTCCGGCGTTCCTGTCCGGTGTCCCCGTCCGGTGTCCCCGTCCGGCGTGACCGCGCGGCGCAGGCTCCGGCGGCGATGGTAAATGCAGACTAAAAACCGGATATTCAGATTTTTCGGACTTTTTCCGTTGTTATTCCCGGTAATTTTTCGTACCTTTTAGCATCCGATTTGCATCTTGCATCGGAGTAAATACATCTATGCTTATGAAAACACAATTTCTGACCGTGTTCGGCGCCGCTGCGCTGGCCGTTTTTCCCGCAGAGCCGGAAGCCTGCACGCGTGCCGTCTATCTCGGTCCCGACGGCATGACCGTTACGGGACGCACCATGGACTGGCGCGAAGACCCGCTGACCAATCTCTATATCTTCCCGCGCGGCACCGCCCGCCGCGGAGCCAATACGGACAACACCGTTTTCTGGACCTCGAAATACGGCTCCCTTTCGGCCGCGGGCTACGACATCGGCATCACCGACGGCATGAACGAGGCCGGGCTGGTCGCCAACCTGCTCTTCCTGCCCGAATCGGTCTACGAGCGGCCGGGCGACACGCGGCCCGTCATGGGACTGAGCATCTGGACGCAGTACGTACTCGACAATTTCGCCACGGTGGACGAGGCGGTCGCCGAACTCTCGAAGGAGAAATTCCGCATCGACGCGCCCGACCTTCCGAACGGCGTGCAGTCGCGCCTGCATCTGGCCGTCTCCGACCCTTCGGGCGACAGCGCCATCTTCGAATACATCGACGGCCGGCTGGTGATTCACCACGGCCGCCAGTATCAGGTGATGACCAATTCGCCCTTCTACGACCAGCAGCTGGCGATCCTCGACTACTGGCAGCAGATCGGCGGTCTGACGATGCTTCCCGGCACCAACCGCGCTCCGGACCGCTTCGTGCGCGCGTCGTTCTACATCAACGCCGTCGTGAAGAGTCCCGATCCGAAAATCGCCGTCCCGGCCGTGATGTCGGTCATGCGCAACGTCTCGGTGCCTTACGGCATCTCGACGCCCGACAAGCCCCACATCTCCTCGACGCGCTGGCGCACGGTCTGCGACCAGAAAAACCGGGTCTACTATTTCGAACCGACGCTGGCCATGGAGACCTTCCGGGTCGATCTGGCGAAGATCGACTTCGGCAAGGGCACGCCCGAACGGGTGTTGAAGCTGGTCGGCGGCCGGACCTACACGGGCGACGCCACGGCCGAATTCCGCAGGAGCGACAAACCCTTCGTCTTCCTGTTCGGGGTCTGACGGGCCGGAATATCCGACCGATCCGCATGTGCCATGCAGTTCCCTGTCCGGCGCATGCGGATTTTTCGTATATTTGTCCGCTCAATAAACACAATATGAAAAGTTTCGAACATTTAATCATCACGCGGTTCAATCTGAACCTCTATGCGCGGGACAAACACGACGCTCCGACGCGCACCGAACGGTGGCTCGAACATCGTTTCGAGATCTTCGAACGCTATTGCCTGCCTTCGGTGGCGGCGCAGACCAACCCGAATTTCAGGTGGCTCTGTCTTTTCGACGCGGCGACGCCCGCGGCTTACCGCCGCCGCATCGGCGGTTACCAGTCCGTCTGCCCGCAGTTCCGGGCCGTATTTTACAGCGCCGAGCAGGCCGGACGCCTGACCGAAAGTCTGCGCACTACGATTTCAGGCCTGCTGGCCGGGCGTGAAGGGCTGGCCACCCCCCCCCTCCGCAGCTGCTGATTACTACCAATCTCGATAACGACGACGCACTGGCCGCCGACGCCGTCGAACTCCTTCAGCGCGAAATCCGCTTCTCCTCCGGCAAACGCATCTACAGCCTTCTTTACGGTTACCAGTATTTCACCGACCGGCGCTTCGCGCTCAAAATGCGCTACACGAACAATCACTTCCTGACGCTCGTCGAGCCGTTCGATGCGCACTCCGAAACCATCGTTTCCTACCGTCATACCAAAGCCATCCGCCAGCAGCCGACGGTCTACCTCGCCACCGATAAGGGCAAGTGGCTCGAAATCGTGCACGAGGACAACGTCAGCAACGATTTTCGAATCAATATCAAAGTGTGGTATATTCCCCTGCTCTGGGGCCGCCGGTTCGCCGATTTCGGCCTGCCTGACCTCCATGTTCCGGGACTGCGCCAGTGGTTCTGCACGCTGTGCGTCGTCCCCGCGCGGTTTCTGGTCACGGCGGTCCGGCGCCTGCGCCGCAAGTGGGCGCTGCGGCGGGCTGCGTTACCTTAGTACCGGGTATTTGTTGTTGAAGCGGAATCCCACGCCCAGCATCAGGTAGTTCGGGGTCTGGAAATCCTTGAGACAGTAGCCTATGTGGACGAACGTGCGCCGTGTGGCGGCGATCTTGAGCGTCAGCATCTGATAGAACGACTTGAGGTCGCCGCCCTTGTGCAGGACGTTGACTCCCAGTCCGATGCCGACCGTGAAGTAGGGCATGACGAATTCGGCGCGTCCCGATATTCCCAGCGCGATCTGCCGGTCGATCGACGGGGTGTAAAACGTGTAGCCGGGATCGCGGCCTCCGACTTCGACGATATAATCTTCGGTGTAGACGTTGGCGCTGCCGTCGTAGACGCCGTCCAGCGAGAGACCCGCGCGGAATTTATAGCCGAAGTTGTACATCGTCGCGAAGTTGAAGCCCGCCACGCCGTAGGCGTTGGGCGAAGCGTACTGCTTGTCGCCGACCTCCACGCCCTTGCGGCGCCACGATCCGAACAGCACCAGATCGTAGCTGAAATGGCGGGGGAAGTCGGGTGCGAGAAGCGGCCTGCGCGGTTTTACGAGCGGATCGTCGGCCCGGCCGAAACAGTAGAGCAGGCCGAACTTCATGCCGATCGAGTTGAGTCCCGCATTGGGAAATTTGGTGTTGCCGTTCGAGAAGTGGGTCATCGAGAGTCCCGCCGAGAAATCCAGCTCGCGCGTGAGCGTCACGTTGAGGTAGAAATCGGCGTTGATGTAGGCGTTTATCTTCGATCCCATCATTATGTTGGCCGGGTTCATCTGCGCGTCGTAGGGTTTCCAGCCGAACGACAGTCCGAAATTCCACTCGTAGTTGAACGACAGCCGCCGGCTTATCCGCGCGATGCGCGCCCCTTGGAAAATATACAACGCGACGGGGCTGCCCAGCTCCTCCCGGTTTTCGAAACTGTAGTAGGAGAACCCGATTCCCTGATAGGCGCCTCCGTATATCCGGTCGGGACGCGATCCGGGCTGGAAGCGGAACGAGTAGCGCAGGTGGGCGGCCAGCGACAGGTCGATCGGCTGCCGGGCCAGATTGTCGCCCGCGAGGAACGGATTGGTCGGACACACGTATTCCGGACGGAGTTCCAGCCCGATGCCGTGGACGAAGCGGCGGCGGGGGAATGCTGCCGTACTGTCCGTACGGGTGTTGGCGCCCGTTTCGGAACCGGTGCCGAAACCGTTGCCGCCGCCCGTCGCGGAGGCTATGCGGGTGCCCGCGTTTGGCACGAAACCGGTGCTGGAACCGTTGTTGCCGTCGCCCGTCGCGGAACTTCTGTCGGAGTTACCGCTGTTTGGCGCGGATCCGCCCCAGTTGCCGGCGCCCCCGCTCTCTGCCGTGCCGGACCCGGATCCCGGACCCGTTCCGGATGCGCCGTCCGGATGTTTTCCCACTGCCCCCGATCCGGCACTGAACCCAGCCTGAAATCCGGTTTCGTATCCGGTGCGGTAACCCCTTTTATGTCCGTCTCTGTATCCTGCGTCGTACCCTGCGGCATATTCGGCCGAACGCGCCGCGCTCTGCGCCGACGGCTTTGCCGGCCGGGGCGTCGTCGTTTCGGGCGAACCGTTCGCTGTGCCGGGAGCGGATTCGACTGTCGGTTTGGCGTCGGATTTTGCGGTTTCGGGGGATTGCGGAGCATCCGTTTCACAGGCGCCGGGACCGCTTGCGCCGGTCGGACTGCTGACTGGTTCATTAATCGCACCACCGACTTGATAGAGATCTGCTTTCGGAGATTCTGCCGCCGCGGGACTTTCACCGCGGTTTGCATTCGCCTGAACGGCCGGAATTTCCGTTGCATCTTGCGCTGCCGGGTATCCGCGGCTCTCGTCCGCCGCTTCTCCGGCTGTGGCAAAGCCGGACAGAAAGAGCATGCTTCCCGCAAGAAATCCCGTCAATCCTTTCCGTATTTTACATTCCATAATGGCCTATCCCCGTTTTGATCGCACAAGATACGAATTTTTGCCGGAGCGCAAAGCGACAATTCGAAAAAATCCCGCCTGCAATGCGATTTTCAGCTGCCTCCGATAGCATTTCCGGGGCGTAATCGCCGGCAATACGGACTGTTATTTGGTTTCTTCGATTATTGTCTCTATCTTTGTACCCGAACCAATATCCGCTCCGATGAGAATAAACGATTAGTAGGTCGGTTTCATTAAACCGACGCCGTGCCGTAAAGCAACCCGGTCTGAGGTTTAACAGGTCCCCATTCTGCGGGACCGCTATTAATCGTTTTCATATGAGTATTATCCTTAGCGGTGTTTCGTACCGCTACCGCAATCAGCAATTTCTGTTCGAAGGAATAGACCTGTCCGTCGCCGCGGGCGCCAAAGCCGCCGTCGTGGGCGACAACGGCGTCGGCAAATCGACGCTCCTTAAACTTGTCGCGGGCGAACTCGCTCCCGCCGCGGGAAGCATCGCCTGCTCCTCGCGTCCCTACTATGTGCCTCAGCACCTCTCCGCCGCCGGCATCTCCGCCGCCTGCGTTTTGGGCGTCGCGGACAAGCTCGATGCGCTCCGCGCCATCTGCGGCGGCAGCGCCGATCCCCGCTGTTACGACATTCTGGCCGACGATTGGGACGTCGAAGCCCGCTGCCGCGCCGCCCTCGACCATTGGGGACTGCCGCATGTCGGCCTGACCGACCCGGTCGATGCGCTGAGCGGCGGCGAGCGGACGAAACTCTGTCTGGCGGGGATTTCGGTCCATAACCCCTCCGTCATTCTGCTCGACGAACCGACCAATCACCTCGACACGTCGGGCCGCCGCAGGCTCTATGACCTGATCCGTGCCAGCCGCGCGACGATCGTCGTTGTGAGCCACGACGTCGCGCTGCTCAACCTGCTCGGCACGACCTGCGAACTCTCTGCGAAAGGACTGAAAGTCTACGGCGGCAACTATGATTTTTACCGCGAACGCAAACGGATCGAGGAGGAGGCGCTGGCCCAGCAGGTCGATTCCGAACAGACGGCCCTGCGGCTGGCCCGCAAAAAGGCGCAGGAGGTCCGCGAGCGACAGGAGCGGCGGATGCGTCAGGGCGAGCGGCACAAGGACCAGCTTCCGCGCATCCTGCGCCGGACGATGAAGGACAGCGGCGAACGGACCAAGGCGCAGCTCGTCGGCAAACATGCGGAGCTGATCGACGGCAGCCGGGAGCGGCTGGACGAACTGCGCCGCCGGCAGCGGACGCAGTGCGAGCTGAAAATAGATTTCGACGACGCACAGCTTCACGACGGCAAACTGCTGGTCCGGGCCGACGGCCTGAATTTCGAATATGCGCCCGGCCGCCCGTTGTGGCGCGAACCGCTTGCGCTGGAGATCCGCAGCGGCGAACGTATCCGCCTGACCGGCGACAACGGCACGGGCAAAACGACCCTCGTCCGGCTGCTGACCGGCGAGCTGGAACCCACCGTCGGACGCATCGGCAGGGCTGACTTCTCGTATGTCTGTCTCGATCAGCAATACAGCCGTGTGAACACCCCGCAGAGCGTGCTGGAACTGGCGCAGAGCTGCAATCACGGCAATCTGCAGGACCACGAACTGAAACTGCGGCTTCACCGTGCGCTGTTTGGGCAGCAGATGTGGGACAAGCGGTGCGACACGCTGAGCGGCGGCGAACGGATGCGGCTCTGCCTCTGCAGCCTGATGATCGCCAACCACGTTCCCGATCTCTTTGTCCTCGACGAGCCGACCAACAACCTCGACCTTTCGAGCCTTGCGATCCTGACCCGCACGGTCCGCAATTACCGCGGCACTCTGCTGGTCGTCTCCCACGACGACAATTTCACCCGTGAAATCGGGATTACCCGGACGGTCGGACTGGAATCGCCGCCGGCCGAATAAAAAGCGGAACCCCGGACCGGAAGAACGGGACTCAGACGGCAATAATAAATCCGGCCCCGTTGGAAAGGGCCGGATTTATTGTCAACGGGGCCGGGCATTATTTGTTTGGTGCCGCGTCTCGCGTGCGGACTAATATCCGAGTATTCTCAGCATCGAGCGGTAGGACTGCTCCTTGGCGAACAGGCGCGTGTAATACTCGTTGTCCGACTTGTCGCGGTCGATGATCACATGCTTGGGCGCAGGGATCAGGCAGTGCTGGATGCCGCCGAAGCCGCCGAGCGACTCCTGGTAGGCTCCCGTGTGGAAAAATCCGATGTACTGCGTGTTGCCCGCTTCGAGTTTGGGCAGGAAGATGGCGCTGGTGTGGCACTCCGAGTTGTAGAAATCCTCGCTGTCGCAGGTCAGCCCGCCGAGCAGCACGCGCTGGTATTCCTTGTCCCAGTTGTTCACGGCCAGCATGATGTAGCGCTGGTTGATGCCCCATGTGTCGGGCAGGGTGGTGATGAACGACGAGTCGATCATGTACCAGTTCTCGCGGTCGTTCTGCTGCTTCTGGTTGACGATCGAGTAGAGCACCGCGCCGCTTTCGCCCACGGTGAACGAGCCGAATTCGGTGAAGATATTGGGTTCCTCGACGCCGTTGCGCTGGCAGATGTTCTTGATCTGGGCCACGATCTCCTCGGTGAGGTACTCGTAGTCGTATTCGAAGTTGAGCGAGTTCTTGATCGGGAAACCGCCGCCGATGTTGAGGCTGTCCAGCTCGGGACAGATGGCCTTCAGCTCGCAGTAGACGTTCATGCACTTCGACAGCTCGTTCCAGTAGTAGGCCGTGTCCTTGATGCCGGTGTTGATGAAGAAATGCAGCATCTTGAGCTGGAATTTCTTGCTGTTGCGGAGTTTTGCCTTGTAGAAATCGACGATGTCGTTGTAGCGGATTCCCAGCCGCGAGGTGTAGAAGTCGAACTTGGGCTCCTCCTCGCAGGCGATGCGGATGCCGACTTTGCACTTCTTGGTGAACGAGTCCTCGAACAGCTCCAGTTCCTCCTTGTTGTCCAGCACGGGGATCGTGTTCGAGAAGCCGTCGTTGACCAGCTGGGCGATGTTCTCGACGTACTGCGGGCGTTTGAATCCGTTGCAGATGATGTAGCGGTCCTTGTCGATGATGCCGCCGTCGTAGAGGGCGTTGATGATGTGGATGTCGTAGGCCGACGAGGTTTCCAGGTGGATGTCGTTCTTCATGGCCTCCTCCAGCACGAACGAGAAGTGGCTCGACTTGGTGCAGTAACAATAATTGTACGAACCTTTGTAGTCGACCTTCGCCATCGCCACGTTGAACATGCGCTTGGCGCGGTTGATCTGCTGGGAGATCTTCGGCAGGTAGGTGATTTTGAGCGGAGTTCCGTACTGTTTGATCAGTTCCATCAGCGGAATGTCGTGGAAATTCAGCTCGTTGTCCTCGACGGAGAACTCATCCTGCGGGAAATCGAACGATTGTTCGATCAGGTCGATGTACTTGTCTTTCATGGCTCGTTCGGTAATTTTTTTACAATCCGGCTCGGTTACTTTGCAATTTTCGGGCGAAAGTAGCTCGCCCGGATTTTTGAAAAAACCGGGATGCAAAATAGGCGAATATTTTCCGGATAACCAACACTTTGCCCGATTATTTTGAAAAAGCCCTCCGGAATATTGCTTTTTCCGCTGAAAAAGGGTAATTTTGAACCCGGATTTAAAGGATTTTCAACCGTGCTGATTCATACCCTGACACAATATCTGGAGTCGCACAAGCGGCTCGTCGTACCCCAACTCGGAACGTTCATCGTCAAGGAGCCGGGCCGGAGCGTCGTCTTTTCGGAACTGCTCAAACGCGACGACGGCGTGCTGCGGGGACTTCTCCGCGCCGGGGGGCTGGGCGAACTGGAGGCCGCGGGCGAGATCGACCGCTTCGTTTTCGAGATCCGCCACGCCGTGGAGCACGGCTCGGAGTATTCTCTGGAGGGCTTCGGGGTAATGAAACCCGGTCCCAATGCCACCATCGCCTTCGTCTACGAGCCGCGTCCCGCGGCGGAATCCCCCGCGGAAGAACCGGCCGGCCGGAAGCGCCCGACGCTGCAACCCGAGAAGGTGGCCGAGGCCGTCAAGACGGCTTTCGCGGAGCCGCGCGTGTCGGCTTCGGCGAAGATGAATCCCGATCCCTCGGTGCGGGGACTGCGCTACGGCAAGCCGCCGAAGAGCACCGACGCCTACCGCTACGTCGACCGCGTGCCGCGCCGCCGCGCCGACCGGTTCATCTGGATCGCCGTGATCGCCGCCGTGCTGGCCGTGGCGGCCATCGCCTTCGGACTGTGGCGCGACGCCCGGGAGAAACAGGCCGAAAACGAATACATCGAACTTCCGCAGGCGGCTGCGCTCCCGTCCGCCGCATCCCAACCCGAACAACCCGAATAAATGACAGAGATCACCACCGTAAAACAACGCTTCGGCATCATCGGCAGCTCCCCGCTTCTGGACAGGGCGCTGGAGGTGGCCCTGCGTGTGGCCCCGACCGACCTGACGGTGCTCGTCACGGGCGAGAGCGGCGTGGGCAAGGAGTTCTTCCCGCAGGTCATCCACGCCTATTCCGCGCGCAAGCACAGCAAATACATCGCCGTCAACTGTGCGGCGATTCCCGAGGGTACGATCGACTCCGAGCTGTTCGGCCACGAGAAAGGCTCCTTTACCGGCGCCGTGGAGGCCCGCAAGGGCTATTTCGAGGAGGCCGACGGCGGTACGATCTTCCTGGACGAGGTGGCCGAACTGCCGCATCCGACGCAGGCGCGCCTGCTGCGCGTGCTCCAGACGGGCGAGTTTATCCGCGTCGGTTCGTCGAAGGTGCAGAAGACCAACGTCCGCGTGGTCGCCGCCACGAACATGAACCTCCAGGAAGCCATCGCCCAGGGGCGTTTCCGCGAGGACCTTTATTACCGCCTGGGGACGGTCCCCATCACGGTTCCCTCGCTGCGCGAACGTCCGGAGGACATTCCGCTGCTGTTCCGCAAGTTCGCCGCCGACGTGGCCGTGCAGTACCGCATGCCCGCTGTGACGCTCGACGATGCGGCCCGCGAGATGCTGAAGAGCTACTACTGGCGGGGCAACATCCGCCAGCTGAAGAACGTCGCCGAGCAGATTTCGGCCATCGAGCAGACCCGGGTGATCACCTCCGAGGTGCTGGCGAAATACCTGCCCCCGCAGGGCGGAGGCGCGCCGATGCACGCCGGGGCGATGCGCATGGACGACACGATGTCAACCGAGCGCGAACTGCTCTACAAGGTGCTGTTCGACATGCGCGCCGACATCAACGACCTCAAGCGGATGATCTCCGAACTGGCGAAAGGCGGCGTGCCGTGCCCCGAGCCGGTCCATGACGTCAAGGCCCTGCTGCCGACCACGGCGCAGAGCAGCTACGTTCCGGCCGTCGCGGCCTATCCCCAGCCCCCGGTCTACGCCGAGAGCGAGGAGGTGACCGACGAGCCGCCCCGCGAGATGACCAAAGCCGACATGCAGCGCGAGCAGATTGTCCGCGCCCTGCGCCGCAACAACGGCCGCCGCCGCGAGGCTGCCGCCGAACTTTTCATGTCGGAGCGCACACTATACCGCAAGATAAAGGAGTTAGGTATAGAGGAAATTTAGCTTATGAAGATCAGACTTACGATACTGGGCCTTTGCGCCGCGCTCCTAACGGGCTGCGGGGTGTCCATCAAATATTCGCTGTCGGGCGCCTCGATTCCGCCCGATGCCAAGACCTTTTCGGTGGCCTACTTCCCCAATAACGCCACGATGGTTTCGCCGATTTTGAGTTCGACGCTCACCGAGGCGCTGGTCGACATGTTCACGCGCCGCACGCGCCTGATGCAGGTCGACGAGGGCGGCGACTTCGCCTTCGAGGGCGAGATCGTCAACTACACGTCGACGACGGCCTCGGTGTCGAGCGACGACTACGCGCTGCTGAACCGCCTGACGATCACCGTCAAGGTGCGCTTCACCAACGCCCTCGACGAGAAGATGTCGTTCAACCGCACCTTCCAGGCCTACGAGGACTACGACTCCACGAAACTGCTTACGGAGGTCGAAGGCGAGCTGATTCCGCAGATCGTCGACAAGATCGTGACCGACATTTTCCAGGCCGCGGCCTCCAACTGGTAATCCCGACGCGCGATGTCCGACCTGAAAACATACTTTGCGGCTCCCGGCAGGGCGGAGAAGCCTTCCGGGGCCGAAGCCGCGGACCTCGCGGTGCGCTTTCCGTGGTTTCTCCCGGGGCGCATCCTGTGCGAAGGGCTTACGGGCGAATCCGACCCGCGGGTGGCGCTGATGGCCCCGTGGCGGGCCGAGAGTTCGCTGCGCAGGGCCGCGGTCGACGCCTCGGCGCTCACGCAGCTCTCCTCGGAGGAGATCATCGAACGTTTCCTGCAGGAGGAGGACCTGCGCATTGTCGCCGGCGAGGGCGAACCCGAGGAGGAAGTCGTCCTGCAGCCCGAACTGGACGACGCCGACGAGGTGGTTACCGAGGAACTGGCCGAAATCTATCTCGCTCAAGGCCTTCGTGACAAGTCCGTGGCGATTTATCGTAAATTAAGTTTGCGAAATCCCGAAAAAAGTGTTTACTTTGCCGAACTTATTGGCAAAATAGAAAACAATATTAAAATTTAAGGTAATATGTTATACACGATTTGCATTGCCCTGATACTCGTTGCGAGCGTACTGGTGATCCTGGCGGTATTGGTGCAGAACCCCAAGAGCGGCATGGCCGCCAATTTCGGCGCGTCGAACCAGGTGATGGGTGTGCGCGAGACTACGAACTTCCTGGAGAAATTCACCTGGTCGATGGCCATTGCCATCGTGGTCTTGAGCCTTGCGGCTACGCTGGCCATGGACCGTGGTCTGGTCGCCGACAGCAATTCGGAGATTTCGAAGGACGCCAAGGCGCTTCAGGAGCGTGTCATCGAGTCCGAGGCCGCCGCTACGATGCCGCAGGCCGAGATTCCCTCTGCCGGACAGACCGAGCAGCAGGCCGAGTAAAGTCCGCGTTCCGTCCGGAACGCCGGGGGGGGGAAGAGACTCCCGCTATTATAGAAGACCGAGGATTTTCTCCGCGGTCTTTTTTTGTCGGCCGGAGACGGCCCCGCATGGACGATTCATCGGGAGAGACCGGAACAGTCCCGCAATGGCGAATCTCCGGAGGGGCTGCCTCGCAATGAAAATCCTGCGGCTGTTTGCCTTCAGGAGCGGGAACCGGACGGATGAATCCCGCCTGCGTTTTACGTATGGGAAAGGACCGCGAAGGAATTCGCGGTCTTGCTTTGTGCGCTCCGGGATGACGGTGACAGCCCGTCCTCCGGAACCGGTCAGAGGTGCTGCGGGCTGAAAGCTCCGATGGTCTTGATCCGCTCCTCGAAATCGTCGCGCGAGACGAGCGTGTGCCCCTTGATTTTCGACCGGTAGTTGTAGATCGTGCTCACGGAGTAGCGCAGCAGCGCGGCGATTTTCGACGAGTCGTTGATGCCCAGCCGGATCAGCGCGAAGATGCGCAGTTCGGTCGTCAGCAGTTCGCCCTTTTTCGGTTCGATGCGCGCCTCCCTGTCCAGCAGGGAGTTGAAATCCTCGATGAACGTGGGGTAGAGTTGCAGGAACGTCGTGTCGAAGTTGTGGTAAAACTCTTCCAGTTCGCGGCTGTCGCCGTCGGTCGGGGAGTACTCCTTCCGCAGTTCGTCGACGCGGCCGTCACGCAGCAGGCGGCGTACGTGGCGGCGCGAGTCGATGATTTTATCGATGTACTCCGAGCACATCGTCAGGAAGATGCCGATATACTCCTCCTTCACTTCGTTGGCCTCGGAAATCTGGCTGTTCAGCCCGGCCAGCCGCTTGTTGATGTGCTGGAGGTCCTTGTTCGAAATGTTGAGCCGGTTGTTGGCCTGCTGCAATTCGAGCCGTGCGAGGCTCAGCTTGCGGTTCTGCCGCAGGACAAAGATCACGCCGCCCACCGCCAGCAGCATGAAGCCGGCGATCGACAGGACGAAGATGTTGTACATGGTGTCCATCCGCTGCCGCCGGACGCGGTAGGCTTCTTCGATGACGTGCAGCGCCAGTGCGTCCTGCCACGGGCGGAGCCGTGAGTTGAAGAACCGGGCGTCGTCCATCACGATGCGCATGTAGCGCATCGCGCGCTGGATGTTGTCGTCGTCGAGCAGCGTGTTGGCGAGGCTTTTCAGCGCGGCGTTGTCGCGGATCGCCAGCTGGATGTCGGTCATCGCCGAGCGTGCGAACCACACCTGCGCCGTGGGAGTGTCGTCCATCAGGTCCGCCACGAGGGCGCGCATGTACGACGCCTCGGCGTATTCGCGCGAAAGGGGTTGCAGGGTGCTGCACAGCCGCTCGGAAATCTCCACGGCCTGCGGGTAGTCGCGGGCACCGATCGCCTGGCGGAGCCGGAAGTTGAGGTGCGTGGGCGACTCCGGTTCGGTGTTGTCCACGATCAGCCGGGCGTAGATCTCCGTAAGCCGCCACGATTCGTGTCCCTGCGCCGAATCGTGGGAGTAGAGCTGGAGTTCGTCGTTGAGTTTGTGGCGGGCGATGTAGTAGTCGACCAGCTGCCTGCGGTCCAGCGCTGTGGTGTCGACCAGTTTCAGCATGTTCGCCGCTTCGAGGTAGATGCCCGCCGAACTGTACAGGTAGGCCAGCTGGATACGGCTCTCGTTGAGGTGGCCCGCGTCGTTCATGCGCGTCGCCAGGGCGATGTTGCGGTAGAGGTAGTCGATGGTCGAATCGGCCTGATAGGGGGTGTATTCGTCGATCAGCTGCTGGTTGAGGATGTAGCGCTGGGCGTCCGAGAAGTCCGATTTCCGGAGTATGTTTTTCAGCGACTCGATCCGCTGTTCGCGTCCGGCGATGTAGGAGTCGCGGTGCGCGAGGGTGGCGTCGAGTTGCGAAAGCACGCTTTTCAGGTCGTTTTGAGCCGAGGCGGACAGCGTTGCGGCGAGTAGCAGTGCGGTTGACAGAAGGTTTCTCATGTGCGGGCGGTTCTCTGTTTGGTCCTGACAAATACAGTTAAAAGGACGGATGGTTCCGAAACCGAATCGGGTGCGGTGCGGTAAGCGTTCCGGTTGATAAAAGTCTCGTTACGACACCAAAGATAGAAATAATCTCGGGAAAATCAATACCGGGCAGGCGGTTCGCCCGGCGAACGGGGCATGCGCCGGGAGCCGGATTTATTTAAAATATTTTATTATATGCCGCTTTCGGGCTGCCGGAACGTTTGTATATATTCCGACCGATCTACTTTTTTTTGCAATTGTCAAATAATTAATATATTGATTGACAGCATGATGCATTTTTATAAACGGGTTTCGGGTTTACAATTTGCAGTTTAAATTTTTTTCATGTCGCGGAGGATGATTATTTTTATTTAAGCGGAAATAAGGCGATGGAACGCTGATTTTTTAAGAACTGCGCCTTACCTATTTATAATATTAACTTATAACTTAAAACCTTAAATTCCTATGGCACATTTTTGCAAGAAACTGCAAGCGGGCTGCCGGAGAGGGTGGATGCTGGTGCTGGCGGCGATGCTGACCGTTTTTGCGCCGGCGGCCTTCGCCCAGTCGGCGCCGACCGTGACGGGAACGGTCACCGACCAGTCGGGGCTGCCCGTTATCGGCGCCACGATCATCGAGCAGGGGACCACGAACGGCGCTACGACGGGCGTGGACGGCTCTTATTCCCTCAAACTCCGAGGGGGGGGGAATTCTGCTAACCTGATTTTCCAGTCGCTCGGATTCGTTTCGCAGACGGTTCCCGTCAACGGCCGCACGAAGATCGATGTCAAACTCGCCGAAGATGCCGTGGCGCTCGACGCCGTGGTGGCGATCGGTTACGGCACGGTCAAGCAGAAGGACCTCACGACGGCCGTTTCGATCGTCAAGACCGACGACCTGGCCCGCCGCCCGATCACCTCGGCTTCGGGCGCACTTCAGGGCAAAGCCGCCGGTGTGCAGGTCATCCAGCCCAACGGCTCTCCCGGACAGGGCATGGTGGTCCGCGTCCGCGGTGCTTCGTCCATCTCGTCGAGCAACGACCCGCTCTATGTGGTCGACGGCGTTCCCGTGGGCGAAGGAAACTACGCCATCGCTTACCTCTCTCCCAACGAGATCGAGTCGATGCAGGTGCTGAAGGACGCCTCGTCGGCCGCCATCTATGGTTCGCGCGCCGCCAACGGCGTGGTGCTCATCACCACCAAGCAGGGCAGCCGGAAACGGGGTCCCGAGATTTCGTTCTCGACCTTCGTCGGCATTTCGAAGGTGACCAAGAGCTACGATGTGCTCAACGCCCGGCAGTATCGTGACCTGATGCAGGAGAACGGCGCCGTGTCGGGGCTTCCGGCCGATCTGACCGACCGGACCGACTGGTTCGACGAAACCTACTCGACGGGCGTCAACCAGAACTACCAGTTCTCGGTCTCCAACGGCGATGAAAACTCGTCCTATTACCTCGGCGGCGGTTACACCGACGAAAAGGGCATCATCAACACCACCTCTTCGGACCGCTACAACGTGAAGGCCAGCTTCGACAAGAAGATTTTCAAATGGGTTTCGGCCAACGCCTCGACGACTTTTTCGCACTACACCACCAAAGGCACGATCATCTCGGGCCAGGGCGCCAACCGCGCCGGCGTGGTGGTGTCGGCCATCACGACCCCGACCTACGCGCCGATCTGGGACACCGAGAATCCCCAGCAGTTCTACAATGATTTTTACGGCGCCAACCTCACCTCGCCGCGTGAGAACATGGCCCGCACGGATTACAACCGGGATGTCACCGACCGTCTGCTGCTTTCCGGCGGCCTGACGTTCTACCTGGCCAAAGGCCTGACCTTCAAATCGACGGTTTCGATGGACCGCCGCTGGGTCCATTCGTCGTCGTTCCTCGATCCGATCCGCACCTCCTACGGGCGGACGCAGCACGGCACGGCTTCGGACACCCGTTCCGACGATATGCGCATGGTCTACGACAACATCCTCACCTGGAACAAGTCGTTCGACCGCCACGGCCTCGAAGTGATGGCCGGTACGTCGGCCACGACCTCCGTGTGGGAGCAGCTGAGCGGCTCGCGCTCCTATTTCTCCTCGACCAACAACAACGCCATCCCCAACCTGAACGGCGGTAACAACGGCGGCGTCCGCGGCCAGAGCTACGGCAAATCGGAGTGGTCGATCATGTCCTACCTGGCCCGCGTGTCGTACAACTACGACAGCAAGTACCTCGTGACGGCCAATTTCCGCGCCGACGGTTCCTCGAAGCTGGCTCCCGGCCATCGCTGGGGTTACTTCCCCTCGTTCTCGGCCGCGTGGCGCATCTCGGGCGAGAAGTTCCTGCGCGACGTGTCGTGGATCAACGACCTGAAACTGCGCGCCGGCTGGGGTCAGACCGGTAACCAGGCGGGCCTCGGGGAGTACGGCTGGATGCAGCAGTACAGCACCAACTACTACGACTGGACGCTGACCGAGAACGCGCAGGCCGTGCCGACGGTCGGCGGTCGCAGCAACATCAAGAACGAGGACCTTACGTGGGAGACCTCCTCGCAGACCAACGTCGGCCTTGATTTCGCCCTGCTGAACAACCGTTTGAGCCTATCGCTCGACTATTACTACAAGTACACCGAGGACATGCTGATGAGCGTGCCCCTGCCTTCGCCCTATCCCAACATCACGCGCAACGACGGCGAGATGTCGAACCAGGGCTTCGAAATCACCCTTTCGTCGGTCAACATCGCCAAGAAGGATTTCAACTGGTCGACCGACCTGAACGTTTCGATCAACCGCAACAAGGTCGAAAAACTCAACCTGAAGCAGGTTTACTACTACGCCACGACCTCCGACGCGACCAACGACAACGTCGTGCGCATGACTCCGGGCCATTCGCTTTCGAAGTTCTGGGGCTATGTCTCCAAGGGGGTCGATCCCGAGACGGGCGACCTGGTTTACGAGGACCGCAACGGCGACGGCGAGATCACGCCGCTGGACAAGACCTGGATCGGCAACGCCAATCCCAAGTTCACCTTCGGCATGACCAACAACTTCTCGTGGAAGGGGCTTAACCTGAACATCCTGATCACGGGTTCCTACGGCAACGACATCTTCAACGCCTCGCGCATCGAGACCGAGGGAATGGCTTCGGGCAACAATCAGACGACCACGGTTCTGCGCCGCTGGCGCATCCCGGGCCAGCAGACCGACGTGTTCCGCTCGGACAACCCCTCGTGGAACGTGAAGAACTCGACCTACTGGGTCGAGGACGGCTCCTACCTCAAGGTGAAGAACATCACCCTGTCGTACGACATCACCTCGCCCAAGCTCAAACGCATCAACATCACGCGTATCCAGCCCTACGTTTCGCTCCAGAACTTCATCACCTGGACCAACTATTCGGGCTACGATCCCGAGGTGAGCCAGTCGGAAAGCGCTACGCAGATGGGCATCGACTGGGGAACCTATCCCAACGTGCGCACGGTCGTCGTGGGCCTGAACCTCACTTTCTAACCACTGAAAAAAGAACCGATCATGAAAAAGATATTTTTAATAGTCGCGGGTCTTTCGCTGGGCGTTGCCGTTACGTCGTGCAGCCTTGAGAAATTCCCCGAGACGATGTATGCCGAGAACAACACCTCCGGCACGGGTGATGCCGAGACGGCCATCAACACCCGCGAGCTGCTCGAAGGGCAGCTTACGGCCATGTACAACTACATGAAGGGCGATCTCCAGACCTACTGGTATCAGCTGATCACGCTTGCCGAAAGCCGGGCCGACAATGCCTACGGAGCGGCGAACGAAGCCAAAACTATGGCGGTCGAGCAGAATCAGATCGACAGCGACAGCGAATTCGCCTCGAACCTGTGGAACTACTCGATGAATGCCGTGGACTATGCCAACCAGGTCATCTGCAACATCGACATCGTGAAGGAGAACGATCCCTCGCTCACGGAGAAGGAGTATCAGGAGTGGCTCTCCGAGGCGCTCTGCTGGCGCGCCTATGTCTGGATGAACATGATGCAGCTATTCGGTGAAATCCCGATGCTGACGGAGATTCCGCCCGCCATCAACGCCGGGAACGTCGAAGAGGTCTATCCGCTCTATTTCCCGGCCCGCGTGTCGAAGCAGACCGTCGGCGAGCAGATCGTCAAGGACATCGAGGAGTACGCCTGCCTCTACGCCCCCGACACGGACGCTTCGAACAAATTCCGTATCACCAAGGGATTCGCCTACGGCCTGATGGCCCGTTTCTACTCCATGCGCGAGTTCCGCGACTGGTCGAAGGTGATCACGGCCTGCCAGGCCGTCGAGGGAATGGGTTACGGCCTTTGCGACAGCTACGGCGACCTCTGGGCCTACACCACCGGCGATACGGGCATGGCCGCGATGAACACCCGCGAGTCGATCTTCGAGGTGCAGTGGACCAGCCAGACGTCGGGTTCGTGGATGTGGATGATGTTCCACCGCAATGCCTATGTTCCGAACGACAGTTTCTCGTGGGGCAAATGGGCCACGCCGTCGCGCAATCTGACCCGCGCTTACGATGCCGAGGGCGACACCGAGCGCAAGAATGCGTCGGTCATCTACGACGAGTGCGGCTGGTCGTACCGGTATCCGAGCGACGAGTACGCCTTCATGCACAAGTTCCCGACCAACGTGACGCCGGTCTACGTGATGCGCCTCGCCGAAATCCGGCTCCTGCATGCCGAAGCGCTGGCCAATACGGACGATCCGGGCGGTGCCGCCGACATCGTGGACGAGATCCGCGACCGTGCGAACATCTCTCCGCTGACCGACGCGCAGCGCGCCTCGTCCGACCGGATGCGCGAAGCCGTGTTGCACGAACGCCGCCTGGAGCTGGCTATGGAGGGTTTCCGCTGGTTCGACCTGATGCGTTACGGCGACGACTATTCGAAACTGTTCGAGATCTGCGACGGCGTCAACGTCCGAGGCTCCTCGTCCTACGACTCCTACTTCCAGACCCGCCGTGCGATGAACGACAACCGCGTGCTGATGCCGGTTCCGACCTCGGTGCTGGAGGACAACACCAACATCGAACAAAACCTGGGTTATTAACTTAAAATTGCGATTCTGCCATGAAATTCACGATCAATAACGACCTGCGCCTGCTGACCTGCTCGCTGCTGCTTGCCGGGGCCGTATGCTGTTCCAGCGGGAGCGACGGCGATACGCCGGCTCCCGGTCCGGGTCCCGAACCCGATCCCGTCACGGGCGATGTTCTCGCCTATGTCACCTCGGCCGACGGCAACCGCCTCTTCGCGGAGGAGGGGCTCGACTACTCGAAGGTCTCGATGTCGCCCTACCGGGTTACGATCGACCCCTCGACGACCTACCAGACCGTCGACGGTTTCGGCCCGGCCATCACCGGCGCCACGTGCTACAACCTGCTGCAAATGACGCAGGCCGACCGTACGGCAATCCTCAAAAAGTGCTTCGACCCCGAGACCGGAGCCGGATTCAGCTTCATCCGCGTGCATATCGGCGGTTCGGACTTCTCGATGGACGAATACACCTGCTGCGACCGGGAGGGCATCGAGTTCTTCGCCATTCCCGACATCGAGAAGGAGGGTATCTTCCCCGTTCTGAAGGAGATTCTGGCGATCAATCCCGAGATCAGGATCATGGGTTCGCCCTGGACGTGCCCCCGGTGGATGAAGGGCACGGTCGCCGACCCTTCGAAACCCTATAACTCGTGGACCAGCGGCCGTCTGAATCCCGCCTACTACGACGACTACGCCGAGTATTTCGTGCAGTGGGTCAGCGAAATGGAGGAGAACGGATTCCCGATCTACGCCATCACGATCCAGAACGAGCCGCTCAACCACGGCAATTCGATGTCGCTCTACATGCCGTGGGAGGACCAGGCAGCCTTCGTCAAGAAACTCGGCCCGGCGTTCAGGGCCGCAGGCATCGAGACCAAGATCCTCTGCTACGACCACAACTACAACTACGACAACGTCGCCGGCCAGCAGAACTATCCGCTCAACATCTATGCCGACGCCGATGCGGCGCAGTGGGTCGACGGTTCGGCCTGGCACAACTACGGGGGCAGCGTGAGCGAGCTGGACAACATTCGCGCCGCCGCGCCCGACAAGACGATCTACTTTACGGAGGCTTCGATCGGTACGTGGAACTACAATTTCGAGAGCTGCGTGATCGACGACTTCGAGTCGATTTTCCTGGGGACGTTGAGCCGTTACGGCAAAGGGGTTCTGCTGTGGAACCTGATGCTCGACGACAAGGGTGCGCCCAACCGTCCCGGAGGCTGCACGACCTGCTACGGCGCCATCGACATCAATTCGTCGGACTACAAGACGCTCAAGTACAACAGCCACTACTACAACCTGGCGCAGTGTGCCAAGGTCATTCGGCCGGGGGCCGTGCGCATCGGCGCGTCGGGCTACACGGCGTCGGGGCTGACCTATCTGGCCTTTGAGAATCCCGACGGATCGAAAGCCTTCGTGGCGCTCAACAGGAGCGCCGGCGAGCAGACCGTCGCCGTGTATGAAAGCGCCGACCGTTCGTTCAAATACACCATCCCGGCCAAGTCGATCGCCTCGTTCCGCTGGGGCGTCGGGGCCGAAAACTAACCTTTAAAATTCGCAGAACATGAAAACGCTGAAATACATCGCATTGTCGCTGCTCGTCGCGGCCTCGACGACGGCGTGCAAGGACGATCCCGAACTGCTCACCACCGACGTCGGTCCCGAGATGACCGTCGTTTCGGCCGATGCGTCGGGCGTCTACGGCGGCAAGGTCAACTTCGAGGTGACGATGACCGACCGCTATGCGCTCTCGACGCTCAAGGCGCAGGTATTCTTCGACGACGAGATGGTCGCCGAGGAGGTGATCCGCACCAAGAGCGACGGAACCTACTCCGGCTCCGTGGCGCTTCCCTTCTACAAGAACATCCCCGACGGCGACGCCACGCTGCGCCTCGTGGGGCAGAACGTCCGCTTCGGGACCACGACCGTGGAGCGTTCGCTCGCCGTGTCGCGTCCCAAGCCCGCCTACCTGACGTTCGTACTCGGCGATGCGGAGTACCGCATGGAGCCTACGGGCAACGACTACGAGTACGCCGTGACGGACGATTTCCCGCAGAAGCCGCAGGGCTATATCGCGACGCCCGAACTCGACGCTTCGGGCTCGGTGGTGACCTTCGGCTACGATTCGGAGTCGGGCGGTGTCGTTGCCGACTCGACCGACGCCATTCCCTTCGCCAATTCGAATGCCGGGGAGTTCACGATCACCTTCAACCTGCTGACTTTCGAGGGGTCTCCCTTCATCAAGCTGCTCTTCGGCGAGACGGAGATGACGATGGTCGACAACGACAATTACAGCATCGTCACCACGCTGACCAAGGACCGGACCTACACGCTGACGGGCGTTTCGGACTTCGCCGACTGGGACGTCGACCGTGATTTCTTCGAACGGGCCGATGCCTCCGATCCCGAGACGCTGACCTTCCTGCCGATGACGGGCATGTACAAGGTGACGGCCAACTTCAAGCACAGCTACCTGCGTATCGAGGCCATGAAGTCGGCGACGGAACTCGCCACGCTGGGCGACGACGGCTCGGGGGCTATCTGGGCCATTGGCGGCATGGATGTCGGCAAGCCGACGCTGAAAAACGCCGCCAGCTGGAGTCCCGAGGACGGAGGTATGTGCCTGGCGCGCGTCGCCGACAAGAAGTACCAGCTGACGCTCGTTGCGGGAATCTCGCTCAATGCCTCTTCGTTCGACTTCAAGTTTTTCCACCAGAAGACCTGGGGCGGGGAGTTCGGCGGCGGCGACATCACCACCGCGAGCGACATCGTGAAGATCAGCGATTCGGGCAACCTGGGCCTGGTGGAGGGCAAGACCCTCGACCTGGGCGGCATCTACCGCTTTACGGTGGACATCACCGGCGGCAATACGGCGGCCGTGCTGACTGTCGAGAAGGTGGGTGAGCAGCAGCTTCCGCCGGCCGACATCACTGTCAACGGAACGCCGATGACCCAGCTCGACGTGGACAACTACCAGCTGGACATCGACCTGACGCAGGGCCAGACGCTGACGCTGGGCGGCGCCGACGCCTTCATCCCGGCGTGGATCAACCCCGACTTCTTCGAGGCGGCCTCGGCGACGAGCGTCAAACTGGTTCCCGTCACGGGCAAATACCGCATCACGGCCAACCTGGCGACCCGGGTGATCGACGCACTGGTGCTCAGCGCCGACGGTTCGGGGCTTGCCACGCTGGGCGACGACGGCCACGGGGCGGTCTATTTCATCGGTTACGGCATCGGTTCGCCCGCGGCCGTGAACGAACCTGGCTGGACCACCGAAAAGGGTGTCTGCGTGCCCGAATCCGCCCCCGGCATCTACACGATGACGGCTCAGGCGGGTCTGGAAGGCAGCACGACCCTCGGACAGCGTTTCCGCGTGAGCGGCTGGAGCGGCAAGTTCTTCCGGAACCGCGGCTGGGACGGTATGGGAACCTTCACGCTGGCGCCGGGCGCCGGGGCGTTCTTCTCGATCGCCGGGGACGGCAACATCGAAATCGCCTCGGGAGTTACTCTCGAGGAGGGTGCGACCTACTGCCTGACACTCGACGTGACGGCCGGAAATGACAAGCCCGTTTTGTCGATGGTTAAGAAATAATCGTTAATTTTGCATCCCGGAGTGCGCGGCCTCTCGACTGCGCACTCCGTTTGCAAACACTACAAATCTTTTTCCCAAAATGAAGAACAGAACATGGATAAAAGGCCTCGCTGCGCTCTGTGCGTCTGCGGCTGTCGCCTGCGGGGGCGGGGCGGGGCCGCAGGGCGGCGTCGCCGTCTACCTCGACGAGTCGCAGCCGATCGAAAAGCGGGTCGAGGACGCTCTTTCGCGCATGACCCTCGAAGAGAAGGTCGCCATCCTGCACGCGCAGTCGAAATTCTCGTCGGCGGGCGTTCCGCGTCTGGGCATTCCCGAGGTGTGGTGCACCGACGGTCCCCACGGCATCCGTCCCGAGGTCCTGTGGGACGAATGGAATCAGGCCGGCTGGACCAACGACTCCTGCACGGCTTTCCCGGCGCTGACGTGCCTCGCCGCGACGTGGAACCCCGAAATGTCGGCGCTGTATGGCAAATCCATCGGCGAGGAGGCGCGCTACCGCGAGAAGGACATCCTGCTGGGTCCCGGCGTGAACATCTACCGCACGCCGCTCAACGGCCGCAATTTCGAGTACATGGGCGAGGATCCCTACCTCTCCTCGCGGATGGTCGTTCCCTACATCGAGGAGGTGCAGAAGAACGGCGTTGCCGTCTGCGTGAAGCATTTCGCGCTCAATAATCAGGAGGCTCACCGCCACGGCGTCAATGTCGTGGTCGACGACCGTGCGCTGTACGAAATCTACCTCCCGGCCTTCAAGGCGGCTGTCGAGGAAGGCGGTGCATGGGCCGTCATGGGCGCTTATAATAAATATAAGGGAGAGCATTGCTGCCACAACCGGTATCTGCTGAACGACATTCTGAAACGCGACTGGGCCTTCGACGGCGTGGTCGTCTCCGACTGGGGCGGCACGCACGACACGAAGCAGGCCGCCGAGAACGGTCTCGACATGGAGTTCGGTTCGTGGACCGACGGCTTGAGCTGGGGAGCCAGCAACGCCTACGACAACTACCACCTCGCCGCCCCCTACCTCGATATGCTCCGCAAGGGCGAGGCTTCGATGGCGACGCTCGACGACAAGGCGCGCCGGGTGCTGCGGCTGATTTTCCGCACGGCGATGAACACCCGCAAACCGTTCGGGTCGCTCAATTCGCCCGAACACCTGACCGCTGCGCGCCGTATCGCCGGCGAGGGCATCGTGCTGCTGAAAAACGAGGGCGGGGTGCTGCCCATCGACCTCGGGCGTGCGAAGACCATCGCCGTCGTGGGTGAGAACGCCGTCAAGATGATGACCGTGGGCGGCGGCTCCTCGTCGCTCAAGGTGCGGCACGAATATACGCCGCTCGAAGGCATCCGTGCCGCTGCGGCCGGTAAAGCCGAGGTGATCTACGAACGCGGTTACGTCGGCGACGTGACGGGCGACTACAACGGGGTGAAGACCGGGCAGGATTTGAGCGAGAGCCGTTCCGAGGCGCAGCTGATCGCCGATGCCGTGGCCGCGGCCCGCAAGGCCGACGCGGTGATCTTCGTCGGGGGTCTGAACAAGAGCAACCACCAGGACTGCGAAGGCGACGACCGCCTGCAATACGGCCTGCCGTATGCGCAGGACAAAGTGATCGGGGCGCTGGCCGAAGCCAATCCCAATCTGGCGGTGGTGATCGTCTCGGGCAACGCCGTGGCGATGCCGTGGATCGGCCGCGTTCCGGCGGTGCTGGAGGCGTGGTTCTCGGGTTCCGAGGCGGGAAACGCGCTCGCCGACGTGGTGTTCGGCGCGGTGAACCCTTCGGGCAAACTGCCCTTCACGTTCCCCGTGCGGCTGGAGGACAACAGCGCGCATGCGCTGGGCGAGTACCCCGGCGGGGATACGGTGACGTATAACGAGAGCATCTTCGTCGGCTACCGCTGGCACGACAAGGAGCGGCTCGAGCCGCTGTTCGCCTTCGGCCACGGGTTGAGCTACACCACCTTCGCCGTCGGCAACGTGAAGGCCGACCGCACGACGCTTGCCTCGAAGGGCAGCATCCGTATTTCGGCCGACGTGACCAACACGGGCGACCGTGCGGGCGCCGAGGTCGTGCAGCTCTATATCGGCGACGAGCAGTCGTCGCTGCCGCGTCCGGTCAAAGAACTGAAAGGGTTCCGGAAAATAGCTTTGGACCCCGGCCAGACGCAAACTGTTACTTTCGAGATCACGCCCGACATGCTGCGGTACTACGACGACGCGAAGGGCGCGTGGGTCGCCGAACCGGGGGCTTTCACGGCTTATGTGGGCGTCGCTTCGGACGATATTCGCGGCACGGTGGGCTTCGAACTGAAATAGCCCGTGCCCGTAAACGCGAAGTCCGCGGCCTGTCAAGGGCCGCGGACTTCTTTTTTACCGGATCAGGATGTGGTACAGCGCGTGCCGCCGCAGGGGATGCCCCTCGGGCAGGGCAGGGTGGTTGAACTCCCCGACGCACTCCATGCCGATCTTCTGCATCACGCGCCGGGAACGCTCGTTTCCGACGAAGGCGAAGGCTACGAGTTCCGGGATTCCGAGTTTCGCGGCGAAGGCGACACAGGCCCGGGCCGCCTCGGTGGCGTAGCCCTGTCCCCAGGCGTCGTGCCGCAGCCGCCAGAGGATTTCGACCTGGCCCTCCAGCCCGCCGGAGAACGTCACGCGGTGCAGTCCGGTGAATCCCAGCAGTTCGCCGTCCGAGAGGCGTTCGACGGCATACGGGCCGAACCCCTCGGTCGAAAACTCGTCGCGGATGCGGTCGAGCAGGTCCGCCGACTCTTCGGCGGTGAGCGTCGCGGGAAAATACTCCATGACACGTTCGTCGGCGTTCATGGCCGCAAATTCCGGCAGGTCTTTCTCCCGCCATGCGCGCAGCGCGAGGCGGGGCGTTTTGGGTGGGAACAACATCGGTGCGTATTTTTCGGGACTCCGGCCCTTCCGGAAAAACTGCGGTGCGGATGGTCCCTGGTTTATCGTTTTGAACCCGCTTTGGGAACGGGTTTTGAGATTGTCTGTCGGAACCGCTCCGAAAACAGGCTTGTAAGCCTGCGGTTATTCGGCGACCTCCTTTTTCGAGCGTTTGCGCGAATTGATCGTCAGGTAGCGCTGCAAGGTCTGCTGCAGGCGGACAGGGTCGATCCGCTGGCGGATTTCACCGCCCTGGGCGATGGATATTTCGCCGGTCTCCTCCGAGACGACGACGATGATGGCGTCCGAAATCTCGCTCATGCCGATCGCCGCACGGTGTCGCGTGCCGAACGACTTGGGCACGTCGCTCTGCGTCACCGGGAGGATGCACTTGGCCGCCACGATCCGGTCGCCCTCGATCAGCGCCGCGCCGTCGTGCAGCGGGGCGTTCTTGAAGAAGATGTTCTTGATCAGCGACGTCGACACCTTGGCGTCGAGGGCGATGCCTCCTTCGGCTATCAGCCGCAGGTCGCTCTGCTGCCCGATGACGATGAGCGCCCCGGTCTTCGTCTCGGACATTTCGCGGCAGGCCGTGACGATCGGCACGACGTTGGTCTGCACGGTGTCCTCGCCCGTCGAGAAGATGCGGGTGATGAAGTTGAAATGTTTCTGGCGCATGCCGATCATCTGCAGGAAGCGCCGCAGTTCGGGCTGGAAGACGATGATCAGCGCGATGGCTCCCACCGAGATCAGCTGTCCGAGGATCGTCGACAGCAGCTCCATGTTCAGCGCCCGGACGACCACCCACAGCAGGTAGACGGCGATGATTCCCGAGAGGATGTACGGTGCATTGGTTCCCTTGGTCATGCGGTAAATCCAGTACATGATCACGGCCACCAGAATAATGTCTATCAGGTCGACGAATGTGAACGGAACGAATCCCATCGTGTGTCAGAAATTTATCAGGTTTCAGTTATCGGACAAAGATACAAAAAAGAAAGATACAAAAAAGTCGGGGCGCTGCAAAACTGAACCGCATGCGATTCGGCAAAACCTTCCGACTTCCTGAAAGTGTCGTTACGACACCGAATGTATAAAAAATACCGGCTTCGCCGCGAAAGGGAAGCCGGTTTTCTGTTCTTCGCAGACGGAACTATTTTTTCACGGCCTTTTTGTCGGCAGCATACAGCTCGTTGACCTTCGCCAGCACGGCGGGGGTGATGTTGAGCGTCGAGTCGGCGTCGATCAGCGCCGAGGCGTTGATGATCAGTTTGTACTTCTTGCCGCTGTTGATCTCCTGCACGGCGCGGTGCAGCAGGTCCTGGGCGCGGTTGGTGAATACGTAGTTCTCCTCGTCGAGCGTCTGGGCCTCCTTCTGGGCGTTCGACTGGTAGGAGGCGACCTTCTTCTGGATGCTCTCCTGCTGTGCCTGCGCGTCGCGCGAGGTGATCAGTCCCTTTTCGTATTTCTGCTGCAACTGGGCGGCTTCGGCCTGGAGGTTCTGCTCGCGCTGCGCCCAGCTCTTCTGCGCCTTCTCGGTCTTCTCCTGGAGCGCTACGCCTTCGTTCTTGTAGAGGTCGCACTGGGCCAGCACGGCTTCGACCTGGACGTATGCGATGTCGCTCGAAACAACCTGCTGCGCCGCCGCCTCGGCCGTAGCTTCGGCCTGCCCGGTGGTCTTCGTGCCGCAGGCCGCGAGGACGAGAGCCGCAGCCAGCGCCGGAAAGAGAGTTTTTTTCATATCGTTTTTTGGTTTGTTTAGTTAATTATTCAGCATTTGAGACACAAAGGTAAAAAAAAATCTTTACTTTTGCCCAACCCGCAGCAAAATTTGAAACACATGTACGAATACATCAAAGGCACAGTCGCCGAAGTGGCTCCCGCTTACGCAGTTATCGACGCCGGCGGGGTGGGCTACTACCTCCATATTTCGCTCGAAACCTACTCCGCCATCGAACACGAGACCGAGACCCGGCTCTACGTCCATTACGTCGTGCGCGAGGATGCGCAGCTGCTGTACGGCTTTTCGACCAAGGCCGAGCGCGAGCTGTTCCGCCTGCTGATCAGCGTCTCGGGCGTGGGCGGCAACACGGCGCGGATGATCCTCTCGACCTATTCGCCGCGCGAATTGCAGGGCATCATCACGGCGGGCAACGCCGTGCTGCTGAAGAACGTCAAGGGGCTGGGCCTCAAGACGGCGCAGAAGATCATCGTCGAGTTGAGCGGCAAGATCATGCCGTCGGGCGCCGACGACGGCGTGGCGCAGCCCGGGGCGGGCGGGAGTTTCGACGAAGCCCTTGCGGCGCTGGCCATGCTGGGCTTCGCCCGCGCCCCGGCCGAGAAGGTTCTGCGGGGCGTTCTGCGCGAATCTCCTGCGGCTCCTGTCGAGGAGCTGATCCGAATGGCGCTGAAAAAACTCTGAATTCGTTATCCCCGGCGTGTGAATCTGTCACACGTGTAGTTGTATATCGTAAAAAGTTGAAAAATAGACCCGAATGTCTCGCGTCGTTTTGTTTTGGATGTATTTTGTCGTATCTTTGCATTGCCTAACAAAATGCCTCATTTTTAATTTGCCTCTATGGAAGACATTCCGCTTGGATTCATTCTGATCCTGTTCGGCTTCTTTGTCGCGGCTATCGTGCTGACAGCCATCGCTATTGCGTGGAAACAGCGTAAGTTGCAGCGGCTCAAGAACCCGCATAAGGACTATTACCGGAGAAAAGGATAACCGTTTTTTCCGTTCTTTTCGACACGCCCGCATGCAAAGCGGGCGATTTTTTACGTTTCTTGTTCGAAAATCGGATTGTTTTTGTAAATTTGCACGATTATATGCCGATGAAACGAACATTCGCCACATTGATTTTCGCCCTGCCCCTGCTGTTCTGCGGTTGCTCGGAGGAGGAGGACATCCTTCCCGAACAGCGCCAGAAGATCGTTTCGTACCTCGAAAGGACGCACTCCCCGGCGCTGATCCCGGAGTCGCAGGTCGAGGCGGGGAGCCAGCAGCGCTTCTACACCATGTCGGGCGGCACGGTTTACCGGTATATCGACAATTACTACCGGGACGGGCGGAGCGCGCTCCCGGAGGTTACCGCCGCCGCGAAGGCGACTGTCACCTTCCGGGCCTACGTTTTCACCTTCTCGAACATCACCGATTCGACCTTCCCGTTCTACTCGAACGATTCCGCCTTGCAGCAAGCCTACGAGAACATGGGGCTGACGCCGGGGGCGTGGTCGTTCGAACCGCTGACGCTCGATATGCGCGGCGACATACTAAACGGGTTGCGGCATGCGTTACTTGGTTGTCGCGAAGGCGACATCGTCGAAGCCTACATGACCTACAACATGGCTTACGGGGACAAATACGTGAGCACGATTCCGAAGGAAAGCCCCGTCGCCTGGTTTTTCACGGTCGAAAGCGTGGAATACGACGAATAGACAGAACACCGAATTTATAGAATTGTATAACAAGATATGAAGTTGATCACCCGTTTTCTCTACCTCTCGGCAGCCGGCATCATGCTGCTGACATCCTGTGCCAAGGAGCAGACCGAGTCGTATGACAAATTCGAGAACCAGGCCCTTGAGGCGTGGATGACGCAGAACCGCCGGGAACTGCTGAAAAATTACCAGTCCGAAGGCGGCTATTACGTCGAAATCCTCGATGCCGGCAATCCCGAAGCCAAGCCGGTGAACGACACCGCCTGCTGGGTGAAGTTCGACTTCTCGGGCCGCGATTTGAGCGGCAACATCGTGCTTACGCGCCGTGCCCATGAAGCCCATCAGCTGGGCACGTTCACCAAATACACCCACTACGTTCCCTTCTACCGCTACTGCGGCACGGAGAATACGAGCCTGATGGAAGGCACTTTCCTGGCCATGCGCAATACGCTGCACCTCGATCCGGACTACGCCGCCGGCAAGGGAGTCGATCCCGAGTTCCTGCTGCGCGAAGGCTCCAGGGTGCGGCTCTACCTTCCCTCGCGCGTCGTCGGCAACGGCGTGGAGGGCGACGGCGGTTACGAGGGGCAGTTCGACTTGAGCGCCAAGCGTCCGCTTATCGTCGAGATGGAGATCCGCGATACGGTGAAGAACCCGCTGGAGGCCGAAGGCTCGGTGGTGGACGCCTTCTGCGAGGCCAACGGCGGAACGGTGATGTTCACCAAGGACGGCGAGGACGATTCGGAGAAACGCCCGACCGATCCCGAGGACGCGAAACATCCTTACAACCGCCCGGAGCGGTGGGTGAGCGCCTGCGATACCGTGGCGCAGCTCTATGTCGACGTGCGCTACGATCCGGCCAAGGAGCTTGCCGGCGACAAGTTCACGTTCTCGTTCCCCGTCGGCAGCGAACGCAACGAGCCGTACAACGTCGGGTTCGAACCCTACAACGGTTCCGACCTGGAGAAGAAGATCGCCGAGGCGCTCGTGAAGCGTTTCCACGGCGAGGGCGACGACGCTGAGCCCTACAAGGGCGTTGCGGACCTCGAAGCCGATTCGGTCGGCATGGAAGGTACTGCCAATATCTGGTATATCGGCCGTTTCCTCGACGGGTTCATCTTCGACACGAACATCGACGAGGTGAAGCAGATCATCTACGGCGAGGTGCGCAAAACCGGTTCGGCGCATCCGTACGACGTGCAGAATCCCGATCTGATAACCGCGTTCTATTACACCGTCCCGCATCTGAAATACGGACAGTGGGCGGCGCTGGTCACCACGTCGACCAATGCCTACGGCACGACGGGCAAGAGCGGCGGTTCGAGTACGTCGACCTCCTCCAACGGCTACACGTCGAGTTATTACGATTACCTGAACTACCTGAACTACTCGCAAATGTATTACGGCAATAACGGTTATTACGGCGGTTATTACAACGATTACTACGGTTACGGCGGTATGGGTAACTACGGTTATTACGGCGGCTATTACGGGGGGTACGGCGACTATTACGACTCGGGCGAGACGACGACCACGACCGAAGTCTATACCGACATTCCGGCCTTCACGCCGCTGATTTTCCAGTTCTACATCGAGCCGGCCGACGAATGATCCGCTCCTTCCGGCGGTACGGAATACGCTGTAAATCATAAAAGGTCCCCGCTTCGGCGGGGGCTTTTGTTTTGGAACGGCGGGCCTTTCGCTTCTTTTCTTTCGAGTTGCATTTTTATTACACTTTTTCAGGCAGAAATTTTGCAGTTCCGTAAAATTGTATTAATTTAGTTGTGTAGAACCATCAACCAAAAATTCAACGGATATGATTATCACATTTAACGAGTTGCGCCGTATCAAGGACCGGTTGCCCAGCGGCAGTTCGCAGCGCATTGCAGATGAATTAGGAATCGACGTGGACACAGTCCGCAACTACTTCGGCGGTAAGCACGAATCGAAGGAATGCGTCGGCGTGCACTTCGAACCGGGACCGGACGGGGGTGTCGTTACGTTGGACGATACGACGATTCTCGATGTTGCAATGCGCATCTTGAGCGAGCAGTAACGGAGTTATAGCGATTTGTCCGGCATCCGCCGGAGAAGGGCCTGCGTCTTGCAGGCCTTTTTTTTGTGCTTTTTTCCGCAAAAAGTACCGATTGCAGTCTTCGACAGCGGGTTGTAGCTACCTTTTGATGTCAAAAGGTAGCACCAAAACCATCCGCATGTCGCTTTCGCGGGAACGTTGCTCGGCTACGCTAAAACGGGCGCCTTTGCGGGTTTGCGAGCAAACCGGCCCCGTTTTTTAACGCTCCGCCTTCGCTCCGTTCTTTTTCCGCTGCAAGCGATAATGCGGCGGTTTAAAACCGCTTCCAGAGGCGATGGCCGGATGCTGCGTTTCCGATCCGGTTGTTGCGCCTTCTCTCACGCCGCCGTTGGCGGCGCAGGATTCCGGCTCGATGCCGTAGCCGTTAAACGAAGGCCCGGCTAAAAGTGGCAGGAAACGGGGCAGGGGCGCGTGCGCCCCCGCGAATAGGCGCCCGTTTCGAACGTTAGACGGGACGAAGCAGGCGGAGGCATCCGCCGGAGAGTTTTTGGTACTTTTTGCGGTCAAAAAGTACATAATCCTCTGCGGGCGAAGACCGCGGTTGACCGCCGACCAAAAAGCGGCAAAGAAAAGCTGTCACAGACTGCGTTTGTTACCTTTTGCCACCAAAAGGTAGCTATGCCCCGCCGGCGGGTGACAAAAGGGCGTACAACAACCCGATGTCTGGCATTCTTTCTGCCATCGGGCTGACAATTTGGCAGGGATTGCCGATCGGCACGACCTTTGTTCGATTCGAGGGCGTAACCGGCGGCCGGAGTCGGAAAAGGTCCGGACCGGCGGATACGAAACCGAAAAATAAACAATTAAAACATATTACTATTATGGCAAAGATTATCGGTATTGATTTAGGAACCACGAACTCCTGCGTGGCAGTGATGGAGGGCAACGAGCCTGTTGTGATCCCCAACTCCGAAGGACACCGCACGACCCCTTCGGTCGTGGCATTCACGGCTGACGGCGAGCGTAAGGTCGGCGACCCCGCGAAGCGTCAGGCGATCACCAACCCCAAGCGCACGGTCTTCTCGATCAAGCGTTTCATGGGCGAGACCTACGACAAGGTTTCGGCCGACATCGCACGCGCTCCCTATGCCATCGTCAAGGGTGACAACAACACTCCGCGTGTGGACATCGACGGACGCCAGTACACCCCGCAGGAGATTTCGGCCATCATCCTGCAGAAGATGAAGAAGACAGCCGAGGATTACCTGGGCCAGGAGGTCACGGAGGCCGTGATCACGGTTCCGGCCTACTTCTCCGACTCGCAGCGTCAGGCTACGAAGGAGGCGGGTGAGATCGCCGGCCTGAAGGTCCGCCGTATCATCAACGAGCCGACGGCCGCCGCATTGGCCTACGGCCTCGACAAGAAGTCCAGCGACCAGAAGATCGCCGTGTACGACCTCGGTGGCGGAACGTTCGATATTTCGATCCTCGAACTGGGCGACGGCGTCTTCGAAGTGAAGTCTACGAACGGCGATACGCACCTGGGCGGCGATGACTTCGACCACGTGCTGATCGACTACATGGCCGAGTCGTTCAAGGCCGAGCACCAGATCGACCTGCGTCAGGACCCGATGGCCCTGCAGCGTCTGAAGGAGGCCGCCGAGAAGGCGAAGATCGAACTGTCGTCCTCGACCACCACGGAGATCAACCTGCCGTATATCATGCCCGTCAACGGCATTCCGCAGCACCTCGTGATGACGCTCACGCGCGCCAAGTTCGAGCAGTTGTGCGACCACCTGATCCGCAAGACCATCGAGCCTTGCAAGCTGGCGCTTCGTGACGCAGGTCTGGACGCCTCGCAGATCAACGAGGTGATTCTCGTGGGCGGTTCGACGCGTATTCCCGCGATCCAGAAGATCGTCGAGGAGTTCTTCGGCAAGACCCCGAACCGTTCGGTCAATCCCGACGAGGTCGTGGCCATCGGCGCCGCCATCCAGGGCGGTGTGCTCACGGGCGAGGTGAAGGACGTGCTGCTGCTCGACGTTACGCCGCTGTCGCTGGGCATCGAGACCCTGGGCGGCGTGATGACGAAGCTCATCGACGCCAACACGACGATCCCGACGCGCAAGTCGGAGACCTTCTCGACGGCTGCCGACAACCAGCCTTCGGTGGAGATCAACGTCTGCCAGGGCGAGCGTCCGCTGGCCCGCGACAACAAGTCGATCGGCCGCTTCCATCTCGACGGCATTCCCGCCGCACCGCGCGGCGTGCCGCAGATCGAGGTCACGTTCGACATCGACGCCAACGGCATCCTGAACGTCTCGGCCAAGGACAAGGGCACGGGCAAGGAGCAGAAGATCCGCATCGAGGCCTCCTCGGGTCTTACCGAGCAGGAGATCCAGCGCATGCGCGACGAGGCCAAGGCCAACGAAGAGAAGGACAAGGCCGAGAAGGAGCGCATCGACAAGATCAACGCCGCCGACTCGAACATCTTCACCACCGAGAAGCAGCTCAAGGAGTACGGCGAGAAACTTCCCGCCGACAAGAAGGCAGCCATCGAGGGCGCTCTCGGCAAGCTGAAGGAGGCGCACAAGAACGCCGACGTGGCCGCCATCGACACGGCGATGGCCGAACTTAACGCCGCATGGCAGGCCGCTTCGCAGGACATCTACGCGCAGCAGCAGGCACAGCAGGGCGCACAGCCCGGGGCCGATGCCGGCCAGCAGTCGCAGTCGAACGCCGGCGGCCAGCAGGGCGGCGGCAGCGACGGGCAGCCCGAGGACGTGGAGTTCGAAGAGGTGAAATAAAACCTCCGGGGAGAACCCCCGCCGATCATAACGCGAAGAGCGCGGTTCCTTCGGGGACCGCGCTCTTTATTTTGCCCGGAAGACAAATTTTGCTATCTTGCCGCCAAAATTCGATTCCGATGGCTTGGTTGTATCTGATTCTGGCGGGTCTTTTCGAGATGGGGTGGCCGCTGGGCTTCAAACTGGCGGACCTTTACCCGCGTTACCACTTCCTTTTCCTGGTCCTTGCGGTCGTGTCGATGGGCGTGAGCGGCTGGCTGCTCTACGTGGCCCAGAAGACGATCCCGATGGGCACGGCCTACATGATCTGGACCGGTATCGGGGGCATGGGAACCGTGATCCTCGGCATCGCCTTCTTCCACGACGCCGTGACCTTCTGGCGGATGTTTTTCCTGTCGCTGGTCTTCGTCGGCATCGTCGGTCTGAAGATGGCGCATTAAAGCTCCGTGCTGCCGCGCCCGGGGGCTTTCTCTGTGCTTTTTGCGGCCAAAAAGCACGGTCTTTTTCAACCCTTTTCCGCCCGCCACATGCCGTAGAGGATCAGCGCCGCCCCGGCCAGCGCCGCGAGGGTGATCCGTTCGCCGATGCAGAGCGCCGCCGCGACGATCGTCACCAGCGGGTTGAAATAGATGTAGTTGGTCGTCCTGACGGCTCCCAGGCGGTGCATCGCGGCGTTCCAGAGCACGTAGCAGAGCATCGAGGCCACGACGCCCAGAAAGAGCAGGTTGCCCCATACGACGGGCCGCGACAGCACCTCCCAGCTCACGTCGAAGGGCCGGAACGCAAAGACCGGGAGGATCGTCACGAGTCCGTAGAAAAAGACTTTCCGGGTGATGAAGATGGCGGGGTAGCGGCCTCCGATGCGTTTGATCGCCAGCGAGTAAACCATCCATAGCAGCGCCGCCGAGAGCGCCAGCAGGTCGCCTCGCGGCGAGAGACGGAGCACGAAGTGCCCGTTCAGCACCACGAGCACCATGCCCGCGAATGCCAGCGCCGAGCCTGCGATCTGCCGCCGCGACATCCGCTCGCTGCCGTACAGTAGGCTCAGCAGCACGGCGGTCCATACGGGTGCCGTGCAGACGATCAGCGAAACGTTCGAGGCCGGGGCGTACTCCAGGGCTACGTTCTCGGTGAGGAAATAGAGCGATCCTCCGCTCAGCCCCGCGGCCGCCAGCAGCAGTTCGTCGCGCAGCCCCGCGGCCCACATGCGCCCGCGTGCGAAGGGCAGGATGCAGACGTATGCCATTGCGAACCGAAGCAGGAAAATTTCCGCCGGAGTCAGCGAGTTGGCGATCAGGACCTTCGTCGAAACGAACGTCGCGCCCCATACGGTCACCGTGAACAGCGCCGCGAGGTGGTATTTGTATTCCGTGTATTTCAGCATGCGGTTCCAAAAATACGGATTTTTTACCGTTCGGTGCTGTTTTTTCTTTCGTCCGGGCCGAAAAAAGGGGGATTGCCTGTGTGGCCGGGGCCTCTTCCGGACGCCCCGATGCGGCGCGGAAGGGAGCCGTATGGCGTGAATTGACAGATAAATGGCATTTTCCTCCCTTCCGGGCCGCATTATTTAATTCTTTTTTTCTATCTTTGCGTGCTATTGTGCGTAATGACAATAATTACAACAAATAATAACAACTATTTTTCACTCAAATGCAAAGTAAAGGTTTTATTAAACTCATTGCGGTCCTGCTGGCTCTCGCGTGTGTTTATCAGCTCTCGTTTACGTTCAAGACGCGTGGCGTAGAGAAGAAGGCGGCCGCGTATGCCGCGCAGTTCCCCCTCGACCAGCAGGGCGAGGCCGAACAGCATTACCTCGATTCGGTGCAGAACCTGCCGGTTTACAACCTGGGCTTCCGCAAGTTCACCTACAAGGAGTGCAAGGAGAAGGAGCTGAACCTGGGTCTGGACCTCAAGGGCGGTATGAACGTCATGCTGGAGGTGCAGGTCGAAGATGTCGTGAAGGCTTTGGCCGGCGACAGCCAGAACGACCCGGCCTTCATCGAGGCGATCGGCGTGGCCAATGAGGCGATGAAGCAAGGCTCTTCGACCGACTATATTTCCGACTTCGTGAAGGCTTATTCGCGTCTTTCGAACGGCCGCCCCATCGCCGAAATTTTCGTAAGCCCCGACCGCAAGGACATCACGCTCGAAAGTTCGGACGCCGACGTGGAGAAGATCCTCAAGAAGGAGACCGAGGCAGCCATCGGTGCGTCGTTCAACGTACTGCGCAGCCGTATCGACCACTTCGGCGTTACGCAGCCCAACATCCTGCGCCTCCCGAACTCGCACCGCATTCTGGTCGAGCTTCCGGGCGTGAAGGAGCCGCAGCGCGTCCGCGACCTGCTGCAGGGAACCGCTTCGCTGGAGTTCTGGACCACCTACGACGCCAATGAGGTTTTCCCCGCGCTTTCCGCCGCCGATAAGCTCATCAAGGCCGAACTGGCGCAGGCTCCTGCCGCCGGGGCGCCCGAGACCGCAGCCGCCGAGGCTGCCGTTGCCGCCGGGACTCCTGCCGGCGAGGCCGAGGGCCTGATCGCCGAAGTCGGTGCCGCCGATTCGACCGCCAAGGCCGAGACCGCCGTTCAGGAAGGCAACTTCGACCACTCGCAGAACCCGCTCTTTGCAGTTCTCAATCCCCGCTTCGCAGGCGGTGCCGCCATCGGAGCCGCTTATAAGGCCGACATGGCCGCCGTCAACGAGTACCTCGCCCAGCCGGCCGTCCGCGAGCTGTTCCCCGCCGACATCCTGTTCAAGTGGGGCGTCAAGGGCGACGACAAGATCGACGGTCGTTTCTACCTCTACGCCATCAAGGTTTCGACGCCCGACGGCAAGGCCCCGCTCGACGGTTCGGTCGTTACGGAAGCCACCGAGCAGTACGCCCAGCGCGGCGCTACGGCCGAGGTCTCGATGACCATGAACGCCGAAGGTACGCAGGAGTGGTCGCGTATGACGGGCGAGAACATCGGCAAGTGCATCGCCATCGTTCTCGACGGCTATGTCTATTCGGCTCCCCGCGTCAATTCGAAGATCGACAAGGGTCAGTCGCAGATCACCGGCGACTTCACTATCCAGGAGGCCAAGGACCTGGCCAACGTGCTCAACTCGGGTAAGGTTCCCGCGCCCGCCAAGATCATCCAGGATACGGTCGTAGGTCCTTCGCTGGGCCAGGAGTCGATCAACGCCGGTATGATCTCGTTCGTGATCGCCTTCATCCTCGTGCTGCTCTACATGGGCCTGTTCTACAAGACGGCGGGCTGGATGTCCGACGTCGCGCTGCTCACGAACGTCTTCCTGCTGATGGGTGTTCTGGTGTCGTTCGGCGCCGTGCTGACCCTTCCGGGTATCGCGGGTATCGTGCTGACGATGGGTATGGCCGTCGATGCGAACGTGATCATCTACGAACGTATCAAGGAGGAGCTTCGCGGCGGCAAGGGACTTTCGCTGGCCATCAAGGACGGTTTCTCGAAGGCCTACTCGGCCATCATCGACGGTAACTTGACGACCATCATCACGGGTATCGTGCTCTTCATCTTCGGTAACGGTCCGGTTCAGGGCTTCGCCACGACGCTGATCATCGGTATCATCACCTCGTTCTTCTGCGCCATCTTCATCACGCGCCTCTTGATCGAGTGGATCGTCGGCAAATGGGGCAACATCTCCTTCTCGCGCCGCTGGTCGGAGAATTTCCTCAATAACACGCGCGTCGACTTCATCGCCAAGCGCAAACTGGCTTACGGCATCGCCGTTTCGCTGATGGTTCTGTCGTGCGTTTCGTTCTTCGCCCGCGGTCTGAACCTCGGTGCCGAGTTCACCGGCGGCCGTGCCTATGTGATCCGCTTCGACAAGGCCGTTTCGGCCGAAGAGGTTCGTCAGAATGTGGAGAAGGCTTTCTCGCAGTTCGCCGATGCCGACGCTTCGTCGATCAGTTCCGAGGTGAAGCAGTACGGCAAGGAGAACCAGATGCGCATCGTGACGCAGTATCGTTACGACGATACGTCGGACGAGGCTACTTCGGAGGTCGAGCAGATCATCTACGACGCTCTGAAACCGCTCTATTCGTATGACATCACCTTCGAGCAGTTCCGCAATACGCAGACCGACGCAAACGGTATCCTGACGGCCGACAAGATCGGTCCCTCGATCGCCAAGGACATGACGTGGAACGCCATCTATTCGGTGCTCTTCTCGCTCATCGCCATCGGTCTCTACATTACGTTCCGCTTCAAGCGCTGGCAGTGGGCTACGGGTGCCACGGCGGCCCTGGCCTTCAACGCCCTGCTGATCATCGGTATCTTCTCGATGTTCTACGGGCTGCTGCCCTTCAACCTCGAGGTCAACCAGGCGTTCATCGCCGCGATCCTGACGATCATCGGCTACGCCATCAACGACACGGTGGTCGTCTTCGACCGAATCCGCGAGTACCTGGGTCTCTATCCGAAGCGCAACCTGAAGGAGAACGTGAACAACGCCATCAACTCGACGCTGTCGCGTACGATCAACACCTCGGGTACGACGCTCGTGACGCTGCTGGCCATCTTCTTCTTCGGCGGCGAGACGATCCGCGGCTTCATTTTCGCGCTGATCATCGGTGTGGTCGTAGGCACGGCCGCCACGATCTTCCTCGCGACGCCGATCGCTTACGACCTGATGGCGAAGCGTGCCAAGATCGACGGGGAGAAGTAGTGGATACGCTCCCGATCCGACAGAAACGGACCGCACCGGAAGGCGCGGTCCGTTTTTTCAAATAAATTTGGCATTGCGCCCGGCTTGCACTATCTTTGTCATATATTATAGGTTCCCATGATGGAAAATTGGTTGAAATGGATGCACCGCTACGTGTCGCCGGTCTTTCTGGCGCTGCTCGTCGCGTCGTTCATCCTCTGGTATATCGCGAAATTGAGCTATACGTACACCACCGAGCAGACCGTGAAGGTGAGTGTCGACGGACAGCCTTTCGAGGTCACCTGCGTGGTCGAGGGTGTCGGTACGAACCTTTTCGGCTACCGGGTCTACATGAACAAGACGCTGCGCATTCCGCTCGCGGAGCTCAAGACGAAGCGTTCGCACGAGGAGGGGCACGAGGGTAAACTCATCATCGACCCCCAGTCGCTGCAAAACGCCCTCGCGCCGCGGTTCAGCGACATCAAGATCATTTCTGTCGGGGACATCCCGGAAATCGACGTTCCCCGTAACCCATGATGAAGGTCGGAATCACAGGCGGTATCGGCAGCGGCAAAAGCACTGTTTGCCGTCTTTTCGCCCGTTTGGGTGTCGCGGTCTACGACTCCGACGCCGGGGCCAAACGGCTGATGACGGAGGATGCGGAGCTGCGCAGGCGCATCACGGACCGTTTCGGGGCCGACGCCTATGCGGACGGGACCTTGAACCGTGCCTATCTTGCCGGGCGGGTCTTCTCCGAGGCGCAGGCCCTCGCCGACCTGAACGCCATCGTCCATCCGGCCGTCCGGGCCGATTTCGCGGCTTGGGCCCGGCGGCAGGAGGGCGGCTATGTGATTCTCGAAAGCGCCCTTCTTTTCGATGCGGGGTTCGACGCCTGCGTCGACCGCACGGTTGCCGTCCTCGCCCCCGAGGAGCTGCGCGTCGAACGCACCTGCCGCCGTGACGGGCGCACGCCCGGGGAGGTCCGCCTCCGCATCGCCGCCCAGACGGACGACGATACGTTGAGCGCGAAGGCCGACTATACCCTTGTCAACATCCTCGAATCCGACCTCGAACCCGCCGTTGCGGAGTTGCACCGAATTTTCAGCCATGAAGCCCATGACCGTTGACTTTTCCTCACCGCAGGTGATGGCGATTCTCAATGTCACCCCCGATTCTTTCTATGCCGGCAGCCGCACGCCGGAGGCCGAAGCCGTCGAGCGCCGCGTCCGCGAAGCCGTGGCCGAAGGGGCGCAGCTGATCGACGTCGGGGGCTACTCCTCGCGTCCCGGGGCCGACGAAGTTTCGGCCGACGAGGAGTGGCGGCGCGTCCGGCTGGGCGTCGGGACCGTGCGCCGGCTGGCCCCCGGCATGGTTGTCTCGGTCGACACGTTCCGCAGCGAAGTCGCGGCGAAGGCCGTCGAAACGTTCGGTCCGCTCGTCGTCAACGACATTTCGGCCGGGGAACTCGACCCTGCGATGCTCTCCGTCGTTGCGGATTGCGGCGTGCCCTACGTCGCCATGCACATGAAGGGCGATCCGAAAACCATGCAGTCGCAGACCGACTACCGGCGCGACATCACGACCGAAGTCGTGGACTATTTCCGCCGCCGCACCGAAGCGATGCTCGCCGCGGGCATCCGGCGTGAAAACATCATCCTCGACCCCGGCTTCGGCTTCGCCAAGACCACGGAGCAGAATTATGAATTGCTTGCGGGCCTGCACCGCCTCTGTGCGCTGGGCTACCCGGTGCTGGCGGGTCTTTCGCGCAAGTCGATGATTTATAAGGTTCTCGACGCCACTCCCGCCGAATCGCTCGCCGGAACCGTCGCGCTGGGCTGGGAGTGCCTGCGTCAGGGTGCGGCGATCCTCCGTGTCCACGACGTGCGGGAGGCCGCCGACACGGTGCGGATTTTCAAGGCATACGAACATAACAGCAGATAGTTATGGCAAACGAACATCAGGCGGCGGGTGCCGCTGACAAGGCGGGCGGCAAACCCGCGCACCGTTCCCGGCATCGGTCGGGGCGTTCGGGCCGTCCTGCGGCAGGCGCACCTGTCGCAAAATCCGGATTGCGCTGGACTTGGCGGGACTATGCGCTGCAACTTTCGGTGGTTGTCATCGGCATCGTGGTTACTTTTGCCGGCAGCGGCCTGATCGAACGCTGGCAGCGAGCGCGGCAGGTCCGCACAACCATGCTGTTGGTTTATGAAGAGTTGAAAACCAATCTCGGCCTGCGTGACAACTGCTGCGAGAAACTGCGTTTCGATCAGGACGGGATGCTGATGTTCGACCATTACGGACGGAATGTAGACCTCATACCGACAGATTCGCTCGATCGTTACGTGTCGTTGTTGGGTACGATGCGCGGCGTCGATATTCAGAACGATGCTTTCGAAGTGCTGAAAAGTTCGGGCGCGATTCAATTTGTCGGAGATAAGGAGTTGCTGATGAAGGTGCTGGGCTGTTATCGGCAACTGGCCACTTTCAAAGCCCGGGTCGATTCGTACAATCAGAGTAAGATAAATGCGATAAACCATTTTTCCGCCGGCGGCCTCCTTGCCGATTTTCACATGGAATCGCGTAAACTGTGGCGGGCGTTGCTCCACGATCCGGTATGTAACAGTTTTATCGGTATGTCGGCCTATTATGTCGGCTATCCGGACTATCTTCGGAGCGACATCGCCGGCGTTGAAAAAACCATCGCCGCCATAAACGATAAATACCGTTTCGAATGATCAGGGTTACCGACATACACAAGAGCTTCGGCACGCTGGAGGTGCTGAAAGGCGTTTCGCTCGACGTGGCGCAGGGCGAGGTGGTCTCCATCGTGGGGGCCAGCGGCGCCGGGAAGACCACGCTTTTGCAGATCATCGGCACGCTGTCGCGTCCCGACTGCGGCCGCGTGGAGATCGACGGCCGCGATGTCTCGGGCCTGGGCGATCGGGCCTTGTCGCAGTTCCGCAACGAGCGCATCGGCTTCGTTTTCCAGTTCCACCACCTTTTGGCGGAGTTCTCGGCCTTCGAGAACGTCTGCATTCCGGGGCTGATCGGCCGACGTCCGCGCGCCGGGGTCGAACGCCGTGCCGCCGAACTGCTCGGCATGATGGGCCTCGCGGCGCGCCGCGACCACAAGCCCGGACAGCTTTCGGGCGGCGAGCAGCAGCGCGTGGCCATTGCCCGTGCGCTGGTCAATTCTCCCGCCGTGCTGCTGGCGGACGAACCCTCGGGCAACCTCGACTCGCACAACCGCGACGAGATCCACCGCCTGTTCTTCGACCTGCGCGAACGGCTCGGCCAGACCGTCGTGATCGTCACCCACGACGAAAACCTCGCCGCAATGGCCGACCGCAAGATCACTATGTCCGATGGAACGATTCTCTGACGACAGCCTGCGGGAGCTTCTGGAAGCGCTCCACGACAAATATAACAGCCCCGATTTCATCGCCGACGACCCGATTTCGGTTCCGCACCGCTACACGGACCGCGCCGACCGCGAGATCGCGGGATTTTTCTCCGCCACCATCGCCTGGGGCAACCGTAAGGCCATTGTCTGCAGCGGCCACCGCATGATGCACTTCATGGACGACGCTCCGGCGGATTTCGTGCGCAACGCCTCGGAGCGCGAACTGGCGCTGCTCTCCTCCTACGTCCACCGCACGTTCAACGGCGCGGACCTGCGCGATTTCGTGCTGGCCCTGCGGCGCATCGGGGAGCGCCACGGGGGGATCGGAAATTTCTTCGAGGAGCGCTATGAGGCCACGCAGAGCATGCCCGCCGTGCTGGCCGATTTCCGGCGGGAGTTCTTCGCCGGGGAGCACGCTCCGCGCTGTGAGAAGCACCTCTCGTCGATCGAGAAGGGCGCGGCCTGCAAGCGGCTGTGCATGTACCTGCGGTGGATGGTGCGCCGCGACGACCGGGGCGTCGATTTCGGCCTGTGGCGGCGTATTCCGATGTCGGCCCTCTACCTGCCGCTGGATGTCCATGTCGGCGACATGGCGCGTGCGCTGGGATTGCTCGGCCGCCGCCAGAACGACTGGCGGGCCGTCGAGGAGCTGACGGACGCTCTGCGCGCGTTCGATGCGGAAGATCCCGCGCGGTACGATTTCTCGCTGTTCGGAGCCGGCATGGACGGCTATTTGAATGAACAATGAATAATACTCATAAATCCCGCTTCTTAAGCGGGTTTCGGTTTAAACAATTTGCAATAGCCCAGGACCGCTGTCCGATGAAGGTCGGGACCGACGGCGTCCTGCTGGGCGCATGGGCCGCGGTGCGGCCGCAGGACCGGCGGATGCTCGACATCGGCACGGGCACGGGGCTGATCGCCCTGATGCTGGCCCAGCGTGCCCCGGGGGCACACGTCACGGGGGTCGACATCGACGACATCGCGCAGGCCCGCGAGAACGCCGCCGCTTCGCCCTGGAGCGGCAGGGTAGCGTTCGCGCAATGCCCCGTGCAGGAGTTCGAAACCCCGGAGCCGTTCGATCTGATCGTCTCCAACCCGCCGTTTTTCGTCGATTCGCTCACCTGCCCCGACCAAGGGCGCACCGCGGCCCGCCATGCCGTGCACCTGCCGTTCGACGACCTGCGCGACGCCGTCCTCCGCCTGCTGGCTCCCGGGGGCCGCTTCGCCGTAATCCTCCCCACGGCCGAAGCGGAGCGTTTCCTCACGATCTGCACCGGACGGCTGGCCCTCGCGCGCCGGACCGACGTGCGCACCACGCCGCGCCATCCGGCCAAACGGGTGCTGATGGAGTTCGTCCGTGCCGCCCGTCCCGCCGCCGTGCCCGAGGTCTCGGAACTCGTCGTCGGCACGGGCGAACACGAATGCTACACCCCCGAATACCGCGCCCTGACCCGTGATTTTTACCTGAAATTTTGACGTCACACGAAAATAAGCTACATTTGTGAAACCGCAATAAAATTTTTCGGACTATGAAATTCAGACTTTTGGCTTTAGCCATGCTGCTCGCGGGCGGCGTCTCGGCCCAGAACCCATACATCGCCCTTCAGGGCGCGAACGAAACCTCCGGCGGCCTCACCGTCGCCCAGCCCCGCACGATCCTCGCCGTCGATGTCACCGTCGGGCACGATGTGACGTTGAGCGGTCCCTATGCGCGTTATGCGCAGAAATTCCTCGGGGTGCGCGCTCCGCTCACCGACAAGACGACGTGGAGCATCACCGGGGCGCAGATCGCCCTGCTCGACGGCGACACCTACCTCAAAGCCGCGGCTCCGGCTCCGGCATCGGCCCGCCTGCTGTCGCACACCGCCTCCGAAAACGAGTTCGCGCGCCTGCAGCCGGACAAGACCGACATGACGACGCCCGCGCTGGAGGACGCCGCGCGCGCCGCCGCCGCGCAAATCTTCTCGCTGCGCCGCCACCGCATCGAGCTGGTCACGGGCGAAGCGGGGGAGAATGTCTTCGGCGAAGGCCTGAAAGCCGCGCTGGAGGAGATCGACCGCATGGAGCAGAGCTACCTGGAGTTGTTCCTCGGCAAGCGGATCGTCTCGACCGAGACCCGCCGCTACGTGGTCTACCCGCAGGCCGACAAGAAACAATATATCGTCTGCCGCTTCAGCCCGGCGGCCGGACTGCTTCCCGACACGGATCTTTCGGGCGACATCGTGCTGTTGCAGATCGAACCTTCGGGCGCCGCGAAGAGCGACCTCGAAGCCGGTCCGAAGGAGACGCAGGTCGTGGCGTGCCGCGTGGCCGATCCTTCGACCTGCATCGTCGTCTCGGGCGGCCGCGAGTATGCCCGCGCCGTGCTTCCGGTCTTCGAATTCGGCCGTACGATCAACGTCGCCCTGCCGCGCCGCAAATAACCTTCCGATGGATTTCACCTCCCGCATGGCGGCGCTGCTCGGGGCATTCCGCCGCGAGCGCAACGGCGCCGTTGCCGATTCGATGCGCTTCCACGGCGCTCCCTGCGGCCTGAACTACGGCGTGAGCCTGCCGACGCTCCGCACGCTGGCGCGCGCCGAGGCCACCGACCACGATTTCGCCAAATACCTCTGGCGGCAGGATGTCCGTTGCCTGCGCCTTGCCGCGTTGCACATCGCCGATCCGGCGCGCCTTACGCCCGGGGAGTTCGCCTTCTGGGGCGACGGGCTTCTCAATTCCGAAATCGCTGCGGAGGCCGCCTTCGCGCTGTTGAGCCGCATCGGGGCGTTCCCCGAGCTGTTCGCGGCGTGGATTGCGCCCGATGCCGGGTGGCTGCGGCAGTATGCGGCCCTGATGGCTGCGGCCCGCGTTCAGCACCCTGCTCCGGAATGGTGCGAACCTGCGGCCGACGCCGTGCACCGGGCCGCCGCGGCCTGTATCCCGGAAGCGCACCTGCTGGCCCGCGGCGCCGTGGCGCTGTTCACGGCCCTCGGGACGCAAAACGAAGAGAACCGGCGTGCGGTTCTCCGCGCGGCCGGTTCTCTGGGGCAGCTCCCTGCCGAAGACTACGTCCACGAGGAGCTGGCCTGGCGACTGGAGGTTTAGGATTGCATCACCTGCTCGCGCTTTTCGAGTTCGTTCAGCACGTTGATCAGGTGCTCGTACCCCACGCGGCCGCTTTCGCGCCACAATACCTCCCCGCGGCAGAAAAACATCAGCGTCGGGACCGACATGATGTTGTAACGCCGTACGATTTCACGCATCGAGGGGTCGTCGATGTCCGCTTTGTAAACGTCGACCCGGCCGTTCATCCGCTCCCGGAACTTGTCGATGGCCGGCATCATCATCCGGCACGGTCCGCACCAGGTGGCGAAGAAGTCCACGAACGTCAGCGCGTCCCGCCAAATGATCTTGTCAAAGTCTGTCATAGTCCTATTTTGTGATCAGTTTATTTCCACCCACGATATTCCCGCATAGTTTTTGTCCGCAAGTTCCTTTTCGACGTAGCTGATCGTGCGCCGCAGACCTTCGACGAGCGGCGTGCGGGGCGCCCAGTCCAGTTCGCGCCGTGTCGCCGAGATGTCGGGCGTGCGGCGTCGTATGTCGTCGATGCGCGCTTCGGTGTGGACGATGTGCGAGCGGCTGCCCGTCAGGGCGATGATTTTTTCGGCCAGCGCGCGGATCGTCACCTCGTGGCTGCTGCCGAAGTTGGCCGTGCGCGTCGTCTCCGCCGGCGGAGCCTCCATCAGCCGCACCAGTCCGTCAACCACGTCCTCCACCCAGCAGAAGGTCCGCAGCTGCTCGCCGCTGCCGTTGATCGGAATGTCGCGGTTCTGCAGCGCCGCCACGATCATCTTCATCACCACGCGCTGGTCCATCAGGTCGGCGCCGCTGCCGTAGGTGTTGAAGATGCGCGCGATGCGTGCGTCGACCCCGAATTCGTACTGGTAGGCGCGGTGCAGGGCCTCGCCGGCCCGTTTGCCTTCGGAGAGGATGCGGTGCGTCGCGTAGCCGTCTGCTGCTTCGACCGAGGTGTCGCGGTATCCCGTGCCGTAGATGTCTCCGGCGGATGCGTAGAGGATGCGGGCGTGCTCCGAACGGGCCGTGTCGAGGGCGTTTATCGACCCCAGCATGCTGACCTTGAGCGTCTCGACGGGCAGCGCCTTGTTGTAGCGCACGCGCGAGGGCGCCGTGAGGTTGTAAATCTCGTCGCAGCGGATGCCGAAAGCGTTGACGATGTTGTGGCGGACGTACCGGAATTCCGGGTGCGGCGGCATGTCGCGCAGCAGCGGCGAGCTGGCGGCATCGCGTACGTCCACGCAGAAGACTTCGTGCCCGTCGTTCAACAGACGCAGACACAGGTGGGAGCCGATGAATCCCACGCCGCCCAGTACGACTATTCTTTTTTGCATTTTCTTTCCTTTTTACGGAAAGGGAAGCAATTTTTATTCCACAAAAAGAACAATCCGGCAGGGAACGCCTCATTGCCGCTCGCCTGCCGGAATCGGATGCCGTCGTTCGGGGTTCCGCGGCCGTTATTCGATGAACAGGGCTTTCGGGAGCTGATCGACGCTGTTTATCGGGACGACCTCGATGCCTTTGGGGCGTTTGCCGCCTTTGGCCAGGTATCCCGACACGATGATGCGCCTGAATCCCAGCCTTGCGGCCTCGCTGATGCGCTGTTCGGTGCGGGGTGCGGGGCGCACTTCGCCTGACAGGCCGATCTCGCCGGCGCAGCAGACCCCCTCGGCCACGGGACGGTCGTAGTAGGACGAGATCACCGACGCCACGACCGCGAGGTCCAGCCCCGGGTCCGCGACCTTGAATCCGCCCGCGAAATTCAGGAAAACGTCCTTCTGGAACATCTTCATTCCCACGCGTTTTTCCAGCACGGCCAGCAGCATGTTCATGCGCCGGGCGTCGTATCCGGTCGTCGAACGCTGGGGCGTGCCGTACGCCGCGCCGCTCACCAGCGCCTGCACCTCGATCAGGTAGGGCCTCACGCCGTCGGCCGACGCCCCCACGGCGATGCCGCTCAACGGCTCCTCGTAGTGTGTCAGCAGGATTTCCGACGGGTTGTCGACCCCCCGCAGCCCGGCGTCGAGCATCTCGAAAACCCCGATTTCGAACGTCGCACCGAAACGGTTCTTGATGCCCCGCAGGATGCGGTAGATGTTGTTGCTGTCGCCTTCGAACTGCAACACCACGTCGACGATGTGTTCGAGTATCTTGGGACCTGCTATCGAACCGTCTTTGGTGATGTGGCCGATGATGAAGATGGACGTTCCGGTCGATTTGGCGTATTTCAGAAGCGTCGCCGCACATTCGCGGATCTGCGACACGCTCCCCGCCGACGAGTCCAGGAGGTCGGTGTAAATCGTCTGTATCGAGTCGATCACCACCAGGTCGGGGCGGTGCTCGGCGATCTGCGCCACGATGTTTTCCAGCAGCGTTTCGGGATAAATCAGACACTCGTCGTTGCCGATGCCGATGCGTGCCGCGCGCATCTTGATCTGCTCGGCCGACTCCTCGCCCGAGACGTAGAGGGTTTTCAGCCCGTTCGCCGCCAGTGCGATCTGCAGCGAGAGGGTCGATTTGCCGATTCCCGGCTCTCCGCCCACCAAGATCAGCGACCCCGGGACCATCCCGCCGCCCAATACGCGGTTGACTTCGGCGTTCCCCAGGTCGAGCCGGACGTGCTCGCTTTCGCGGATGTCCCTCACGCGCTGAGGCTTCGCCGCGGGCAGGGGACCCGCCGCGACCGCCGGGACCGAACCGCTCTCGCGGGCGATGATCTCCTCGGCGAACGTGTTCCATTCGCCGCACGAGGGGCAGCGTCCCAGCCATTTCGGGGCTTCGAACCCGCAGTTTTTGCAGAAAAATGCCTTTTTGACCTTTGCCATACGTCCTCCTATTTTGCGTTTGCCGAGGTGTACTCCCGGCGCACGGCCTTCGTGATTCCGGCCTCGGGGTAGAGAGCTTGGTACTCTTCGGTCAGGTCGACCGTCAGGAGGGTCTTGCTCGTGCCGTCCTCGGCCTTGTAGGCCGAGACGGCGCAGGTGTACTTCATCGCCGGTTCCGGACAGTAGACGAGGATGTCGGTTGCGCCCGGGTCCTTGAAGAAGACGCCCCGCACCCGGTCCGCCTCCGCCGTCTGTCTGATCCGGAGGCGCCCGCCGTTGTATTTGGTGAATTCCAGCACGTAGCTTCCGCCCGCCTTCACGGGAGCCGCCGCTTCGATCTCCTCCCTGATCCGTTCGACCACGGGGTTCGTTTCGTTTTCCCCAGCCTTCGTCTCCGGTTCCGTGGGGTCAGTGGGGTTCGTGGGGTCAGTGGGGTTCGTGGGATCGGTGGGGTCTGTTGGGTCGGTGGGGTCTGTTGGATCGGTGGGACCCGGTTCGGGGTCCGGAAGGGTGATTTCGGCCTCGACGCGCACGACGGGATAAACCGCCGTGTAAAATGCGTCGGAATCGTCTCCGCAGGCGGCTGCCAGCAACAGCAGGCAGGCCGTGCCGTATTTCAGTTGTTTCATCATAATCCGGAATCTTCGTCGATCAGTATTACCAACACCCGTTTGTCGGGCCAGCATCGCAGCATTTCCATCCGGGTGTTGCAGATGCGGTCCTGCGAGTTGCAGTCCGCGCAGACGCCCGTTTTGGCGCAAGGGGTGCGGAATCCGGGGTGTCGCGCGACGTTCTGCGGGGCGGCGATCCGGCGGATGCGCTCCTCGGCCTCGTCGCGGTCGGCCACGATCTTGTTGCGTCCGGCCACGATGATCACCTTCCGGGGGCCGAATGCCACCGGTGCGATGCGGTTGCCCACCTTGTCCAGCCAGTGCAGTGTTCCCTGCTCCGTCACGGCGTTCACGCCCGTGATGAACAGGTCCGACAAAAGCGCGCGGCGGCGGGTTTCCAATCGTTCGTCGTAGGTCATCGAGGGGTCGAATCCGTCGAGCAGCGTCAGTTGCCCGTTGCTCCGCAGCCACTCGACGATGCCCGTTCCGCGCATCGTCACGGAGTCTCCGAACGACACGAGTTGCGGGTTTTCGGCTTCGACGACAGCCTTCATCAGGGCGAAGGCCGCTTCGGCGTCTTTCACCGTCTCGGCTTCGAAATGGTGTCGCCGCAGTGCCGCGGCGCAGGCTTCCAGTTTTTCCGCAGTTCGGTTTGCCATGGGGAACGGTTGTCTACGATTTGTATAACGTCACACAAAGGTAAACTATTTTCCGGTTCCTGCAAAATCCTCCGCCTGCGCTTCCGCCCGTGAAAAAGGGAGGCGCGGACTGTTCCGTGCCTCCCTTTCGTTTGCCGCCGGGGCATTACAGCGTGCGGCGCATCCTGCCCGCCTCGTCTATTTCGAATTCGCCCCAGGGGAAGGCTTCCGTCAGGTTCAGCATCTGCATCACGAGGTAAACCGTGACGGCTGTGCCTGCCAGCAGGAGCACTGTGGCGATGATCCGCTGGCGGCGTCTTTTTCGCCGTGCTTTTTCGCGGATCTCCGCGATCGCCCGTTCCACAACGGCCGGGTCCGTCGCTGGCCGCGTGGTCGGATGGTCGTCCCGCTCGCTTGCGAGCAGGTCGAGCATCTTCTCCTTCTTGCCGCGGGGTTTTGCCTCGCGCCGGTTGGCGGCGAGACGCTGGATCATGTCCTGAACGTGCCCCATCAGCATCATGGCGTACTGTTCGCTATTTGATGAAGAACCGGTAAATGTCGTTGCCGTTGGCGTACAGCAGCAGGAACAGAATGATGATCAGTCCGACATACTGCGCCCCTTCGAGCACCTTGTCGCTCACCTTGCGTCCCGAGATCATCTCCCAGAAGGTGAAGATCGCATGCCCGCCGTCGAGTCCCGGGATCGGCAGAATGTTCATCACCGCGAGGATGATCGACAGGAAGGCGGTCTTCATCCAGAAGTCCTGCCAGTCCCACGTGGAGGGGAAGATGCTGCCGATGGAGATGAATCCGCCCAGCTCCTCGTACATCTTGGTTTTGGGCTGTACGATCATCTTCAGCTGGTCCCAGTAGGAGGAGATCACCTTGCCCGTCCGGTGAATGCCTGCCGGAATCGCCTCCAGGAAGGTGTATTTCTGCGTGCGGAGCGTGAGTCCCTGCCGGATGACACCGAGCGTGCCGTTCTCCGAAACGGGCACTTTGAACTCAAAGAGCATGTCTCCTTCCCGCAGGACCGTCAGCAGCACCGAATCCCCGGCGTGCGCTTTCAGGTATTGCCCGTAGCCCGTAAAGTCGAGTCCCGAAACGTTGTCGATGCCCACGATCTCGTCGCCCTTCTGCAACTGTGCCGCGGTCGGGGCCACGACGCTGTCGATCAGAAAGGGGATGCGGGGCAAGAGGAAATCCTCGTATCCCTTCTGCTGGCGCATGGCGATCAGCTCGTCGAGCGGGAGGATCAGTTCCACCTGCCGTCCGTTGCGCTCGACCACGACGCTGCGGTCCCCCTCGGTGATGATCAGCGAGTTGACGACCTTGTTGATGTCGTCCACCTCCTCGCCGTCGATCGTCACGAAACGGTCTCCGTCGTGGAATCCGAGTTTGTGTCCGGCCTCGTTGAAATTGTAGCCCCACTTGGCGTCGGCGTTCGAGAAATAGGTGTCGCCCCACGTGTAACAGATGCCGATGTAGACGGCCACGGCCAGCACGACGTTCATCACCACGCCGGCGATCATCACCAGGAAACGCTGCCAGGCGGGTTTGGCGCGGAACTCGTCCTGCTTGACGGGCTGTTTCATCTGTTCCGTGTCCATCGATTCGTCGATCATGCCGGCGATCTTGACATAGCCTCCCAGCGGCAGCCATCCCAGACCGTACTCGGTGTTTCCGCGTTTGAATTTGAACAGCGAGAACCACGGGTCGAAGAAGATGTAGAATTTCTCGACGCGGATTTTGAACACCCGCGCCATGATGAAGTGGCCCATCTCGTGAATGCCTATGAGAATGGTGAAACAGAGGAAGAACTGAATGATTTTTACGATAATGTCCATGTCGGAATGAGTTTACAGTTTCAGAAATTCCGCCGCCAGCGCGCGGGCTTCGGCGTTCGCTTCGGCGTAATCGGCCAGGGTGGGCGAGGGGACGAACGCGGCGTGCTCCAGCGCGTAGCGGATGGCGCGCACGATGTCGAGCCATGCGCACTTGCGGCCGAGGAAGGCCGCCACGGCCACCTCGTTGGCCCCGTTCATCGTGCAGGCCGCCGTGCCGCCGCGGCGCAGGCAGTCGTAGGCGATGTCGAGCGCGGGGTATTTCGCGCGGTCTACCTCGGCGAAGGTCAGCTGCGGATGGTTCAGGAAGTTGAACCGCTCGCCGGGACGGTACGCCCGGTCGGGGTACAGCAGCGCGAAGCTGATCGGCAGGCGCATGTCGGGCGTTCCCATCTGGGCCTTGATCGCGCCGTCCTCGAATTCGACCATCGAATGAATGATCGACTGCGGGTGGAGCAGCACCGAAATCCGCTCGGCCGGGGTCCCGAACAGCCAGTGGGCCTCGATCACCTCGAAACCCTTGTTCACGAGCGTTGACGAGTCGATCGTGATCTTCGCGCCCATGTCCCACTGGGGGTGTCGCAGGGCCTGCTCGACGGTGACGCCGGCCAGTTCTTCGGCCCGGAGGTCGCGGAACGCGCCGCCGCTGCACGTGACGATCAGCCTTCTGACCGGGGCGCGCTCGCCCACGAGGCACTGGAAGATGGCCGAATGCTCCGAGTCGATCGGAATCACCGGGGCTTTCCGCTCCCGGGCCAGCGGCATCACGCAGGCGCCGCCCACCACGAGCGACTCCTTGTTGGCCAGCGCGAGTTTCTTGCCCGCCTCGATGGCCGCCACCGTGGGAGCGAGTCCCGCGTAGCCCACCAGGGCGTTCACCACCACGTCCGTGCCGCCTCCGGCCGCGACCTGCGCCACGGCTTCCTCTCCGGCATACACTTTGGTGTCGGTTCCCGCGAGGGCGTCGCGCAGCTGCGCGTAATATCGTTTGTCGGCGATCACCGCCGCGTCGGCGTCGAATTCCCGGGCCTGCCGGGCCAGCCGTTCCCAGTTGCGGTTGGCCGTGAGGACGCGGACCTCGAAGCGGCCGGGGTTTTCGCGGGCGATGTCGAGCGTCTGCACGCCGATCGAGCCGGTCGAACCCAGTATTGCGAGTCTTTGTTTCATGCGTTTGTCAGAAGACGATGTACCCCTCGGGGTCCACGGGTTTGCCGTTGTTCCAGAGTTCGAATTCGAAAAGCCGGACCTCTCCGTCCTGCACTTCGGCGTTGTAGCCGATCAGTTCGCCCGAACGGATGGTCTGGCCGGTCGTGACGAGCGACTGCGAGAGGTTCTTGTAGACCGAGATCAGGTTCCCGGCGTGTTGCAGGACCACGATGTAACCCGTCTCCGGGGTCCAGAGGCTCTGAACCACCGTGCCGTTGTCGATGGCCGTGATGCGGTCGGCGGCGGTCGCGGCGATCTTCACGCCGAAATTTCCCTGCCGGATGTCGAATTTTCCGGTTATGATCCCCTCGACGGGCGTCGCCAGCTCGATGGCCTCGCGCACCTTGCGCCGCGAGCCGCCCTGCCCGGCGATGGCGTATTCGCCGTCGCCCTCCATCTGGGCCCGCAGGAGCGAGTCTTCGTGCGAGGGCATCACCAGCACCTTGCTGATGCGCGACGAGTCCGACGAGGCGAGCACGCGCGCCACGGGGGTGCGTCCCTCCATGATCAGGGCTATGTTCTCGTTGTAGGTCAGCATGTCGTTCATCATGCGTTCCATCGAGTCGAGCCGGATGATGTTCTGCACGAGGCTTTCGCGCGAACGGTCGGCTTCGGTGCGGTATCCGGGCAGAAATTCCAGCACGGGGGAGTAGGCCACCAGCGACAGCGTGAGGATGAAGAGCATCAGCACGAACGCCACCAGTCCCGCGAGGATACTCGCCGGCGAGAGGTGCATGTGCCACTCTTCGGTGTTGTCCGTGGCGTTGAGCATGTTGAACCGGCGTTTGCGGAACAGGCCGCGCCACCATGCCCGTATGGTTTTCAGAAATTTCATCTCTATCGGGAACGATTTCTCTTTGTTAACTCTACAAAGATAGGCAAATTTGCATAAATCCTTTGCGGGGCGCGCTTAATTTTTTACCTTTGCGGATGTTTTGAACCAATGTCATAAACAGATAAAATAACATGGTAAAACCCACATTACTGGTACTCGCCGCGGGCATGGGCTCCCGCTACGGGTCGCTCAAACAGATGGACGGCGTCGGTCCCAACAACGAGGCCATCATCGATTACTCGGTCTACGACGCCATCCGTGCCGGTTTCGGCAAGGTCGTCTTCGTCATCCGCCACTCCTTCGAAAAGGAGTTCCGCGAGGTCTTCTCGGCCGACCGCTTCGGCGGGCGCATTGCCGTGGATTTCGTTTTCCAGGAACTCGACTACCTGCCCGAAGGTCTTGCCGTTCCCGAAGGCCGCGTCAAGCCGTGGGGCACGAACCACGCCGTGATGATGGCTGCCGATGCGGTTCACGAACCCTTCGCCGTGATCAACGCCGACGACTTCTACGGCGCCGAGGCCTACAAGACCATCGGGGACTACCTGACGCAGCTCGGTGACAGCCGCAACAGCTACTGCATGGTGGCCTATGACCTGAACAAGACCCTTTCGGAGAACGGAACCGTTTCGCGCGGCGTCTGCGGCGTCGATTCGAAAGGCGACCTCACGTCGATGGTCGAGCGGACGCAGATCGAGCGGATGCCCGACGGCCGGATCGTCTTCCACGACAACGGCGCCGACGAGCCTCTCGCCGAGGACACCCCCGTTTCGATGAACCTCTTCGGCTTCACGCCCGACTTCTTCACCTACTCGAAGGAGTACTTCAAAGTCTGGTTCGAGGCCAACAAGGACAATGTCAAGTCGGAGTTCTACATTCCGACGATGGTCAACAAGCTGATCGGCGACGGTACGGCTACGCTCCGCGTGCTGCGTTCGGCCGCCCAGTGGCACGGCGTCACCTACAAGGAGGACAAACCCGCGCTGATGGCCGCCATCGAGAAGATGATTGCCGAGGGTAAATATCCCCGCAATCTCTGGGCGTAGTTTTCGATTCTCACGGGCATCTTCTGCCCTGCCTTGTTCGGCCCGGACGGGAAATACTTCTGTATGTCCCGTCCGGGCCGAACTGCGTTATGGCAAAATCTGCTCCGCGATAATCACAAACCGTTTCCGATTTATAAGCGGCAATTTCCGCACATCCCTCGAAAACGGGGCGAATGGGGACATACTTCGGTACTACCCATCCGCCCCGTTTTTCACGATGCCCGAAACTTGCCGGCCATCGACCTCCTCTACTTGTCACCTGCTCCCGCCCTTGCTTCTGTCGTCTCTGCCTGTTACTTGTTCCTGCCATCTGCTCTGGCAGCCGCCTGCCTGTCGCCTGCTGCTTTCCTGCCGCCTGCCTGCTCCTGCCACAACAAAAAAGCGAGACCCTGCGGTCTCGCTTTTTTGTTGTCCGGCCGGTCTTCGTTCGGAACCCCGGCCTTTCTGAATATCAGTCCAGAAACCCTTCCCGGACGAGTTGTTCGCGGATCTTGGCCCAGTCGGCCACAGGACGTTTCTCTCCGTCGACGAACCGCAGCGGGCATCCCAGGTTGCAGTCGTCGATGTAGAGGTCCGCATGAATCTTCAGTGACGAGGTCCAGCGCTTCTGCGACGGGTTTTCGTTCACGGCGTAGAGCGGAATGCCCCGAACGCGGAACCATTCCACTGCGCGGTCCAGCAGTTTTCCGTGCCGCATCGAGTAGAGAATCAGCCGGCATCCGTTGTCCGTCAGTTCTTTCAGTACGGGCACGGCTCCCGCATCCTCCCCGATTTCGGGATAAGCGTGGGTGACCACCGTGCCGTCGAAATCGAGGGCTATTACGGCATCGTGAATCGCCATCTCCTATCGCTTTATCTTACGTCCCAGCGACCGGAAGAAGTGCTTGATGCGCTTGCGGTAGCTTACTTCCTTGTACTCGTCTCCATATCCGTAACCGTAGCCATATCCGTAACCGTAGCCATATCCGTAACCGTATCCGTGACGGCGCGAGCGGGTTCCGTTCAGGACGATGCACATATTGTGGAGTTTCTTCTCACGGTAGAGGCGTTCGATGTCGGGCAGCTGACGCCTGTCGAGCACGCCTTCGCGCACGATGTAGATGCAGAGGTCCGAAAGCCGGTCGGTGATGACTGCGTCGGCCACCGACATGGCGGGCGTGCTGTCGAGGAATACGAAGTCGTACGTGTCGCGCATTTCGGCGATCAGTTTGTCGAGTTTTTCCGAGAGCAGCATCTCCGTGGGGTTGGGCGGCTGAATGCCGGCGTAGATCACGTCGAGGTTCTGGTGGAATCCGGTGTTCTTGATCATGCTCTTCGGGTCGGTGATCGTTCCTGCGAGGTATCCCGTGATGCCGGTCTTGCTGTTTCCGTGTCCCAGCAGGGTCGACAGCGCGTGGCGGCGCAGGTCGAGGTCGATGAGCAGCACGCGTTTGCCGGCCATGGCGAGCGTCATCGCCAGGTTCGTCGCCACGAAGGTCTTGCCCGCGTGGGGGTCCGACGAGGTGAAGAGGATGGTGCGCACGTCGGTTCCGGCCGATACGCCCATGAAGGACATGTTCGAGCGCAGGATGCGGAATGCCTCCGACAGGGCGTCGCGGCCCGTTTCGCGCACCACGATTCCGGTCTTGCCGTCACCCTCGTAGTAGGGGATGTCGCCCAGGAACGGGGCGTTGATGTTGTCCTCGATGTCCTTGCGTCCGCGGATGGTCGTGTCGAGCATGCCGATCAGGTAGAGCAGGCCGAAGGGAATGGCCAGACCCACGATCAGGGCGATGCCCAGAATCATCATCGGTCGGGGCGATACGGGAGCGTTGCTGCCGTAGGCGTAGTCGATCGATCGCGAATTGCTCTCGGCCACGGCGTAGTTGAGCTGGTTCTCCTCCTGCTTGTTCAGCAGGTAGAGGAACAGTTCTTCCTTGATTTTCTGCTGACGCGTGATGCCCAGGATGACCTTCTCCTGCGAAGGCATGGTCGAGATGCGGAGGTTGGCCTGCGTCTCCTCCTTGCGCATGGCGTCGCGCTGGATTTCGAGCGTCGAGATATTGGAGTCGAGCGACGAGATGATCGAACGCCGCACGGCGGCCAGCAGGTTGTCCAGGTCCTGGATGACGGGGCTGCGGTCCGAACTGTTCTCCAGCAGTTTCTCGCGGCGCAGGATCGCCGAGTTGTAGTCTTCGATCTGCTTGGCGATGGCTGTGTTGGTTCCCGCGGCCGCCATCGCCGGAATCAGCTCCCCGACGTTTTTCGGGTCGTTCAGGTAGGTGCGGATGTACTCCGCCACGTTGATCTGGTTTTCGAGCGAAAGACCTTCCGTCTTGTAGCGCGAACTTTCCGACACGCTGCGCGCGGCCTCCGAGGTGATGTCCACCATCCGGTTATCCTTCTTGATGTCCTCGATGTTGCGGTCCACGTCGCCCAGCTCGCGTCCGATAACGTCCAGACGGGCCTTGATGAACTTGCCCGTGGCGACCGACACGCGGCGCTTGTCCTCGATGGCGTCTTCGTTGTAGGCTTCGATCAGCGTGTTGATCACGTCCTCGGCGCGCCGGGGCACGGTGTTGTTCATCGAAATGGTCACCACCGAGGCCTGCTTGTTGGCCACGTCGCTTTTCACGGCGGCGCGGTAGGCGTTGGTGGTCCCTCCCAGCGAACTTTTGCTCACGCGGATCGGTACCCCGATGTAGTCGGGGGCCATGTAGAGCGACTTCTGCACCACGACCTGCCCCACGGGGGTCGGGATCGTGTCTCCGTAAGCCGCCGTGATGACGCTGCGGCTCTCGTGCTTGGTGACGAACTGGTCTTCGAACCCGCTCAGCCGGATTTTGTCGTCGTTGAGCGGCGTGATCTCCATGGCGAGCGACTGGTTGTCGTTGTCGTTGATGAATTTCACGTCGATCGGGGCCTGGCCGTAGAGGTCGCGCCGGCGGAGCCGTTCGCTCACCGAGTAGTTGACCGTCAGGTTGAGCTGCTTGACCACGTTGGTCATCAGGCGCCGCGACTGGAGGATGAAAACCTCGTTGTCGACGTTGCGGCGGTTCTGGAATCCCGCCAGGTCGCTGAACGCCGTCAGGTCGACGTCGCCGCCCTTGCGGCTGTCCTTGACCATGATGGTCGCCGTGCGGCTGTAAATCTTCGGGGTGCTGGCCAGGTAGTAGTAGGCCGCGCAGAGGCAGAATACGGCCGAAAGCACGAACCAGTACCAGTTTGCGATCACCATGCGGATGATGTCGTGCAGCGTGATGGTCCCTGTGAGTTCTTCGTTGTTGGCCTGCGTTTGGGAATTGATATGCTGTTCTGTCATGGATACTTGCTATTTGGTGAGGGTTACGATGAGCGTCGCCACCGAAATCGCGGTTCCCACCAGCGAGAGGTAAAAGCTGCGGTTCTGGCTGATTTCGCCCGCCTGCGCCTTGTACTTATTGGGTTTCACGTATACCACGTCGTTCTGCTGGAGGTAGAAAACCGGGGAGTTGAAGATGTCGGTCGACGTGAGGTCGAGGTATTCGATCGTGCGCACGCCGTCCGTTTCGCGCGTCACGGCCACTTCCGAGCGCACGCCGTACACGGTCATGTCGCCGGCCATCGCCAGCGCGTCGAATATCGAGACCTTGTCGCGCGTGATGTCGTAGAATCCGGGACGGGCCACCTCGCCGATCACCGAAATCTTCATGTCGGCGAACTGCACGTTGACCGTGGGGTCGTTGATGTATCCGCCCTCGATGATTTTTTCGGCGATGGCCTGGGCCAGTTCGCTGCGGGTCTTGCCCTTGCATTCGATCTTGCCGATCACGGGCATGTCGAGCATCCCTTCCTCGTCGACGGTGCGCATCTGGAGCGCCTGCGAGCTTGCTGCGCTGGAGACGTTGGCTCCCGTGAGCGAGTTGTAGGAGGTTGCCGAGTTGAACGGCACTGCCAGTTCGGGGTCCTTGCTGTTGACGACGATCGTCAGCCGGTCGAGCGGCTTGATGCGGATCTGTCCGTTTTCGGCGATTTGTTCGGGCGTGAAGGGCTGGGCGTCCTGCAAATACCAGACGCGTTTCTGTGCGGAGCACGAAACGAGCAGAATGCCGAGGACCGCTGTCCCGATGAGAAGGCAGAGTTGCTTCATGTTTTAGTAAGGCGTTGATTTAATACGTGCGCAAAGATATAAATTAATTCTGAAAAACAGTCCCTTTCCGAAGGTGATATTTTACAAGTATGTAGGTAATACGTTGCCGGATACGCATTTTTTTCGAAAAAAATCGTATCTTTGGTATCCGAAAATCAAAAAATGATAGACTGCTGCATATTCGATTTGGACGGAGTTATCGTCGATACGGCCCGCTGCCACTATCTGGCGTGGGCCGCGCTTGCGCGTGAACTGGGCTTCGTGTTCACCCCTGAAGCGGGCGAAGCCACCAAGGGGGTGAGCCGCATGGCGTCGCTGGAGATCGTCCTGCGTGCCGGGGGGCTTGAGGATCGCTTTTCCGCCGCTGAAAAGGAGCGCCTCGCCGCCGAAAAGAATGCGCGTTACCTGCGCTTCGTTTCGCAAATGACTTCCGCCGAGGTGCTTCCGGGTGTGGCGGCGTTTTTGCACGACGTGCGCAGCCGCGGCGTGCGGGCGGTGCTCGGCTCGGCGTCGAAGAACGCGGGGACGATCCTCGACCGGTGCGGCCTCCGGCCGCTGTTCGACGCCGTGGTCGACGGCAACGAGGTCGCTCGGGCCAAACCCGATCCCGAGGTCTTCCTGAAGGGGGCTGCCGCCGTGGGGGCCGCGCCGTCCGTGTGCGTGGTCTTCGAGGATGCCGCCGCGGGCATCGAGGCCGCTTCGCGTGCGGGCATGCGTTCGGTGGGCGTCGGGGGCGGTGCGTCGCTTTCGGCCGCCACGATGCGGCTGGAAACCTTCGAGGGATTCACGTTTGAAAAATTGGCAATGAAGATCGACCGGGGCTGACTTTCCGGCCCGTGCGGCAGGCCGCTCTCGGGGGAGGGGTTCAGGGCGGGGCCGATTGCAGACCCGGCGCGGCGCCGCCGAGGGTTGCGGCCAGATACGGTGAAACAAGCGATAAAGAACAATGTGTAAATTATGAACGACTACATAAAAACCGACCCCTGGCGCCTCGTCGAGGATCGCTTCGATCCTTCGCGGGCGCTCGCTTCCGAATCGCTCTTCGCGCTGGGCAACGGCGTGATGGGCGGCCGGGCCAATTTCGAGGAGCGCTATTCCGGCCCTTCGCTTCCGGGCAACTACATCGGCGGGATCTACTATCCCGACAAGACCCGCGTGGGATGGTGGAAGAACGGCTACCCGGAGTATTTCGCCAAGGTCCCGAACGCCGCGTTCTGGATCGGGGTCGACGTCGCGGTCGACGGCGAGCCGCTCGACCTGGCGACTGTCGCGGAGGTGAAGAGCTTTTACCGCGAGACGGACATGCGCCGTTCGGTGCTGACGCGCCGCATGCGGGTCGTGCTGAAAAACGGCGTCGAGGTGGCCGTCGAGGCGGTGCGTTTCCTCTCGCTGGCGCGCCGCGAACTGGGCGTCGTGAAATACGCCGTCACGCCGCTCAACCGGGCGGCCCGGATCACCTTTTCGCCCCATATCGACGCCGACGTGCGCAATGCCGACGCCAACTACGACGAAAAGTTCTGGGAGGAGGTCTCGACCGGGGCCGACGCCACACAGAGCCGTACCAAAAAGAGCGGGTTCGAGGCGGCCTGGGCGCAGGCCGTCGAACTGGACGGCGCCGAGTGGCATTGCGAAACCCGTCCCGAAAAGGTCCGGGCCACCGCTGCGGTCAGCCGGGAAAAGGGCTGCGCCGCCACTTTATATAAATATGCGGGCATCTGCTCGTCGCTCAACCACGCCCCGGCGGACCTTACCGCCGCTGCGCGCGCCGTCGCGGCTTCGGGTCGGGAGGCGGGCTTCGAAGCCCTGCTCGAAGAACAGACGGCCGCCTGGGCCGCCCGCTGGCACGGCTGCGACGTCGTCGTCGGGGGCGATCCCGCGGCCCAGCAGGGCATCCGCTTCTGCATCTTCATGCTCCTGCAAACCTACACGGGCGTCGACACCCGCCTCAATATCGGTCCCAAGGGCTTCACGGGCGAGAAATACGGCGGCGTGACCTACTGGGACACCGAGGCCTACTGCCTGCCGTTCTACCTGGCCACCGCCGGGCAGGCCGTGGCCCGCGAACTGCTGGTCTACCGCTACAACCAGCTCGACAAAGCCATTGAAAACGCCGCGAAACTGGGTTTCCGCGACGGTGCGGCGCTCTACCCGATGGTCACCGTCAACGGTGAGGAGTGCCACAACGAGTGGGAAATCACCTTCGAGGAGATCCACCGCAACGGCGCCGTCGCCTATGCGATTTTCAATTACATCCGCTATACCGGCGACACGGCGTATCTTGCCGACTGCGGACTGGAGGTGCTGTTGTCCGTGGCGCGCTTCTGGGCGCAGCGCATCACGTGGTCCGCGGCCCGTCGGAAGTACGTCATGCTGGGCGTCACGGGTCCCAACGAGTACGAGAACAACGTCGACAACAACTGGTATACCTCCTACATCGCCTGCTGGTCGATGCGTTACGCCGCCGAGGCGGCCCGTTGGGTGCGTGAAAACCGCCCTGCGGACTACGCACGCATCTGCGCGAAGCGCCGTTTCGACGAGGCGGTTGAGACGAAGCGGTGGCTCGAAATCGCCGACGGCATGTACTTCGGCGAGGACCGCGAACTGGGCATCTTCCTCCAGCAGGACGGCTATCTGGACAAGGAGCAGATCCTTGCCGGCGACCTCGACCCTGCGGAGCGGCCCATCAACCAGCGATGGTCGTGGGACCGCATCCTGCGCTCGTGCCTGATCAAGCAGGCCGATGTGCTGCAGGGGCTTTATTTCTTCGGGGACGATTTCGACCTCGACACCGTCCGCCGCAATTTCCGCTTCTACGAGGCGCGCACGGTCCACGAATCGTCGCTTTCGCCCTGCGTCCACGCCATCCTCGCCGCGCGCATCGGCGATCTGGACAAGGCCTACGAACTCTACCTGCGCACGGCGCGCCTGGACCTCGACGACTACAACCGCGAGGTCCGCGAGGGCTGCCACGTCACTTCGATGGCGGGTTCGTGGCTCTCGGTGGTCGAGGGTTTCGGGGGCATGCGCGTCCGCGACGGCGTGCTGTCGTTCGACCCGCAGCTGCCCGCCGCGTGGGAGTCCCTCTCGTTCAAAGTCAATTTCCGGGACCGGGTGCTGGCCGTGAGCGTTACGCGCGAGGCGGTTGAGGTCGCCTGCGAGGGCGAGCCGATCGAGATCGAAATCCGCGGGGTCCGCCGCCTCGTCGGCCCGATTAATGATTGAATTGTGAATTATGAATTGTGAATCGACCGGCCTTCATCCCGAATGGAGCTATCAGGCCGTCCTGTATGAAATGAACGTGCGCCAGCTCACGCCCGAAGGCACGCTGCGCGCCGCAGCCGCAAAACTGCCTTTCCTCAAAGACCTCGGCGTCGACGCCGTGTGGCTCATGCCGGTCTATCCGATCGGCGAGGCCGAGCGCAAAGGCTCGCTCGGCTCCTACTATTCGATCCGCGACTACTGCGCCGTGAATCCCGAACTGGGCACGATGGCCGATTTCGACGCCTTCGTCACCGAGGCCCACCGCCTCGGCATGAAGGTCCTGCTCGACTGGGTGGCCAACCACACGGCGCGCGACGCGCGGTGGATCGCCGAGGAGCACGCTTCGTGGTACGAGCGCGACGCTTCGGGGCAGCCGGCCGTACCGTGGGACTGGTCCGACACTGCCAAGCTCAACTACGCCAACCGCGACGTGTGGCGGGCCGAGGCCGAGGCCATGGAGTTCTGGCTCACGCGGCACGCCGTCGACGGCTTCCGCTGCGACATGGCGATGCTGGTTCCCATCGGTTTCTGGAACGAGACCTCGCTGCGCCTGCGGCGCGTGAAGCCCGACCTGTTCATGCTGGCCGAGGCCGAGGAGCGGAATCTTTTCGAGGAGGGTGCTTTCGACGCCTGCTACGCCTGGCGGATGCACCACCTGATGAACGACGTGGCCCAGCAGCGGACCCGCGTCACGGCCCTGCGCGACTATATCTACGCCGACCGCGACGACTATCCCGACTCGGCCATGCGCCTCACGTTCACGTCGAACCACGACGAGAATTCGTGGAGCGGCTCCGAATTCACCCGGCTGGGCGATGCGCGTGAGATCATGGCGGTCTTCACGTTCGTCGTGCCGCGCGGTCTGCCGCTGATCTACACCGGGCAGGAAATCGGCTACGACCATTCGTTCGCCTTTTTCGACCGCGACCCGATCCCGGCCTACGGCGCCAACACCTTCACGGAGTTCTACCGCCGGCTCACGGCCCTGCGTCACGACAACCCGGCTCTGGCGTCGGGGGAGCGGGGCGGCGCGGTGAGCGAGATCCGCAACAACGCCGAGGACTGCCTGATGACGCTGGTCCGCGAGACGGCGGGCAACCGGGTCGTGGCGGTGATGAACCTCTCGCCCTACGCCATCCATGCCGACTACTATACGGGCATCTACGCCGGGATGTACACCGACGCCATGACGGGTGAGCCTTACGAACTCCGCGGCCGCGTCGAGGAGGACATGGCCCCGTGGAGCTACCGGATACTGACACGCTGAATGAAGAAACGAACCAATCGAACCATGCGAAAAACATTTTGTCTGCTGGCGGCTTTGCTGCTGGCGGCGGGGCCTGCGGGAGCCTCGGGCGACGGGGCCGGAAAGCACCGGGAGTGCGCGGCCGGAATGAACCTCGTGCAGAATCAGTGGTCTGGCAAACGGGTCGCCTTTCTCGGCGATTCGATCACGGACGAGCGCCATGTCGGCACAACGAAAAACTACTGGCAGTATCTGGCCGAGATGCTGGGCATCGTGCCTTTCGTCTATGGAATCAACGGCCACCAGTGGTCCGATGTGCTGGGGCAGGCCCGGAAACTGTACGCCGAGCGGGGCGACGCCGTCGATGCCGTCGTCGTCCTTGCCGGGACCAACGACTTCAACGCCGGCGTGCCGCTGGGCGAGTGGTACGAGGTCCGGGAGTCGGAGTGCCCGATGCCGGGTTCCGGCGTGGGGACGCGGATGCGCCGCACGCCTTCGGCGGACCCCGGGACCCTCTGCGGACGAATCAACGCCGTGCTGGCCTTTCTCAAAGAGCACTATCCGACCAAGCAGGTCATCCTGCTCACACCGCTCCACCGCGGTTATGCGCGTTTCAGCGACCGGAACGTCCAGCCCGACGAATCGTTCCCCAACCGGCTGGGGCTGTATGCCGATGCCTATGTCGCGAAGATCCGCGAGGCCGGCAGCGTCTGGGCGGTTCCGGTGATCGATCTTAACAGCATCAGCGGCCTTTATCCCCTTGCCGATTCCCACGTCCGTTACTTCAGCGACGGGCAGACCGACCGGTTGCATCCCAACGCTGCGGGGCATGAGCGTATGGCCAGGGTCCTGGCCTGTCAGTTGCTGGCGTTCCCGGCCTGCTTCGATTGACTGCGCCGGAAAAAGCCTTGAATCCGTCGGCGAATCTTGCCGGGCGGAACAGGTTTGCGAAATTTTTTCTATCTTTGCCGGAACCAAAGCAGTACAGCGCATGTTTTTCGTCGTAAAATATTCTCCGGATAAGGACCGTCAGCCGGTCCTCGCCGCGCTGCGCCGCAACTCCCCCCCCCGAAAATAACTGATATACACTGTGTCGGCCCTGCCGCCGACGCCCCGCGGATGATTCGTTTCGTCCGCGCGCATCGTCGTGTCATGTTTTCACGCACCCTTTTTACTAATCCAATAAATTCTTTATGCAAATGAAAACACTGTTTTCTTCTTTGAGAGCGCTCCGGACGGGAGCTTTCTATCTTATGGTTGCGGCATCTGTCTGTGCCGCGGGACTTGTTTCGTGCGACGACGGCGATGACGACGGCAAGATCGACGGCGGCGCGCCTTTCACGGGGGCATGGGTCATGACCCACATCGAGATCACGGACGAGGAGGGGACCGACGGCGGCGACACCGCGGGCCTGGGAACCGTGCGTCTGACGCTGAACGACGACAATACGTTCGTCTACGAGGTGAATATCCCGGGAGACGGGGAGGAGGAGCCGGAGAGCTACACCGAGCGCGGCACATGGGCCTGGGCGAATCCGCTGCTGACGTTGAACTACGGCGACTATCGGAGTCAATTGAAGGTCCTTACTTGGACTGACAACAAGCTCGTCACCGAACAGTCCGAGGACGGCGAGACGGAACGGCGTACGTGGAAAAAACAATAGCCCGCTGCCATGAAAAAGTTCTTTGTCTCTTTTCTTCTGGCCGTTTTTGCGACCGGAGCGTATGCCCAGGAGAACCAGTCGCGGCTGGACTCCCTGCAACAGGTCGTGAGCGCGCTTTCGTCGCGTGTGGAAGACACGCAGAAGGCCGAACTGAACCGTGCCGTCTGGAAGGACCGCGCCAAGTATTTCAACCTCGGCTATGTCAAACAGACGCTCGCCGACCGGACCTACGGCGGGGAACTCAAGAGTGATTTCGGAGCCTCGTTGAGCTGGGGCAAGACCTACTACCTGCACCGGAAACCGCTTTTCGGCATGCTGAAATTCGGCCTCGACTGGTCGTGGATGGACATCAACTACGCTAAATTCTCGCTCGACGCGTTCGACGGGGAGACGGGCGAACCGCTTCCGTCCGACGTGCACCAGGCCGAGATCGGCATGCAGTTCGGCCCGTCGCTGACGGTCAACCCCGTGCACCGCCTCAAGGTCGGCGGCTATTTCCGCGTCACGCCCTCCTATTCGCTCCTTTACATGGACGAGACCGTGCACCACCACTACGTGACCTTCTGCAATGCCGGCTGCACCCTGGCCTGGAAGGTCGTTTCGGTGGGTGTCGAGTGGCGCTGGGGCACGGCCAGCTACGACGGGCTGAAATTCGACGAGGATGCCTTCGACGAGGATTATGCCGAGGGCGGCGACGCTCCGTCGGCCGGTGACGTGATGGATCAGATGAAGGTTCCCGACCGCAAGTTCAAAACCAGTTCCGTACGTTTCTACTTCGGGTTCCGGTTCTGACGTCCGGTTCCGGACCGGAAGCGTTGCGGCGGCGACACCTCGCGGTGCGCCGCCGTTTTTGCGACCTGCGGCCCGTTGTGGCGGAAAACGCTCCGGGAGGTGTGCGGAATCCCGGTTTTTTGTCTATCTTTGGCGCAGTAACGACGCTTTCGGAAAGTTGGAACGTTTTGTCGAATCACATGCGGTTCGGTTTTGCGGCGGCCCGACTTTTTGCTATCTTTGTTCCGAGGTTATGAGAAAAATAACGATCCTTTGCCTGCTGCTCGCCTGCGCATTGCCCGTCTTTGCGGGCACGTACCGTCCGGAGCAGATTCCCAACGTCCAGCGAATGGACGGGAGCCGTTACGTCTCCGATCCCGACGGTATCCTGTCGCCTGCCGCCGTGGCGCATATCGACTCCGTCTGCGCTTCGCTGCGTGAGCGGGGACTCGCGCAGGTCGCCGTGGTCGCCGTCGACGACATCGCGGGCGGCGATCCGTTCTCGTTCGCCGTCGATCTGTTCCGCAGCTGGGGCGTGGGCAGCGCCAAAAGCGACAACGGCCTGGGCATCCTGCTGGTGAAGGACCTGCGGGAAATCCGCTTCGTCACGGGCGGAGGTCTCGAAGGCATCCTTCCCGACGCACTCTGCAAACGTATCCAGCTCACCTACATGCTTCCCGCCTTCCGCGAGGGGGATTACAGCGCGGGCATGGTTGCCGGAGTCGGGGCAGCGGCCACGATTCTCGAAGGGGGCGAGGTCGACCTGAGCGGCGATGCCGACGAGGAGCTTCCGGCGTGGATGATCTTTTTGATCGTCGTGGGATTCGTCGTCGTTCCGCTGGGCGTGGTGCTGGTGAACTACTATTTTTCCCGCCGTTGCCCGAGGTGCCGTAAGCTGACGCTGAAACAGCAGTCGCAGCAGGTGTTGAGCGTCACGCGAAGCTACCGGCTGGTCGAATATACGTATGTCTGCTCGAACTGCGGCGCCGTGGTGAAACGGCAGGCCAAGAACCTTCGCGACGACAATTTCGGCGGCGGGGCCGGGGGCGGCACGATCATCGGCGGCGGCTTCGGACGCGGCATGGGCGGCGGCGTGGGCGGCGGTGGCTTCGGGGGAGGTTCCTTCGGCGGCGGCGGAGCGGGTTCGCGCTGGTAACGGGAGCAATGAATAATGAATAATGAACGATTAACGATTTGCGGATATGAAAAAATGGATTTGGATCGGCGTTGTCGCCGTGGTGGTGATCTTCTTTTATGCGACTTACAACGGTTTCGTCAACAAGGAGGAGGGGCTTAAAAGCGCCTGGTCCAACGTCGAAACACAGTACCAGCGCCGTGCGGACCTGATTCCCAACCTGGTCAGCACCGTGAAGGGCTATGCGGCCCACGAGACGCAGACCCTGAACGAGGTTACCGAGGCGCGTGCCCGGGCCACGTCGATCAACCTTTCGGCCGACGACCTGACACCCGAGCGCCTTCAGCAGTTCCAGCAGGCGCAGGCGCAGGTGCGCTCCGCGCTGGGCCGCCTGATCGCCGTGTCGGAGAGTTATCCCGATCTGAAGGCGAACCGGAATTTCCTCGAATTGCAGGCCCAGCTGGAGGGGACCGAGAACCGTATCGCCGTCGCCCGCAAGGACTTCAACGCCGTGGCGCAGCGGTACAATGTCTCGGTGCGCCGCTTCCCGGCCAACCTCGTCGCGCGGATGTTCGGTTTCGGGCCGAAGCCCTATTTCGAGTCGGCCGAAGGGACCGAAGCCGCTCCGCAGGTTACCTTCTAAATGGCCTCGGAACGTTCCCGCGGTTATGTGCTGGGAGCCATAGCCGCGGCCAGTTACGGACTGAATCCGCTCTTTGCGCTGCCGCTTTACGGCGCGGGCCTGGGAGCGGATTCCGTGCTGTTCTACCGTTATGTGCTGGCGGTGGTGATGCTGGGTGCGCTGATGCTTTTCCGGCGGCAGTCGTTCGCCCTGCGGCGGCGTGACGTCCTGCCGCTCGCGGCGATGGGCGTGCTCTTCTCCGTCTCGTCGCTGCTGCTTTTCGAGAGCTACAACCTCATGGACGCCGGCATCGCCTCGACGATCCTGTTCGTCTATCCGGTGATGGTCGCCGTCATCATGGCCGTGGGCTTCCGCGAACGGGTCACCGCTGCCACGGTCGTCTCGATCGCCCTGGCGTGCGGGGGCATCTCGCTGCTCTACAAAGGGGGCGACGGCGCGACGCTCAACCTTGCGGGCGTCGTGCTGGTCTTCCTTTCGGCTCTCTCCTATGCGGTCTATATCGTGGCCATCAACCGCTCGTCGCTCAAGGATCTCCCGACCGAGAAACTCACCTTTTACTGCCTGGTTTTCGGCTCGCTGGTCTATGTCGTTCGGCTGCGCGGCTATGCCGATCTGCAAGCCATCCCTTCGCCCCTGATGTGGGTCAACGCCGTCGCGCTGGCGCTTTTCCCGACGATCGTTTCGCTGGTTACGATGGCCGGGGCCATCCGCCGCATCGGCTCCACGCCCACGGCGATCCTCGGGGCGCTGGAACCCGTCACGGCGCTGTTTTTCGGCGTCGCGGTCTTCGGCGAGCGGTTCACGCTGCGCATCGGGGTCGGCGTTTCGCTGATCCTCGTCGCCGTGACGCTCATCATCGCCGGCAAGTCGATCCGCATTCCCACCTCCGTCACGCACCTGGCCCGATGGATGGCCCGTCCGCGCCTGCCTCGCTGGGCCGTGCGCTGGGCGCGCCGCCTGCCGCTTCCCCGCATCCGCCGCAACGGCTGACCTACATTCCCTTTTTGATTCCGGCGCGGATCAGCCCGGCGTTGACCGGCAGCGCCGCGAGGAATCCGCAGGCCATCGCGATCTGCATCATGAACCAGAACTGGAACGAGGTGCGGGGCAGCGTTGCGCCGCCGTTGAGGGCGAAGATCACCACGGCCATCCAGCCGTACATCCCCGCCTGCCAGGCCGTCAGCGACAGTATGTCGGCCTTTGCGGCCCGCCGCACGATCTCGCCGCGGGGCGTTTTCGGCTCCATGCCGCGGATCGCCGCATACTGGAACCCGATGCCGAAAACGAGAGCGAGGATATAGTCGAAGACCCACGACCCGGCGATCATACTGCCGCCGATGGCCACCGGGACGAAGAAGAGGAACCATTCGCCCACGAGGTCGGCCAGCGTGCATCCGGCTCCGCAGTGGAGCGTCGAGAGCACCGCTGACTGCCACCGGGGCCGCGCCGGCATCGCCATCTGCTCCATCCGCATCCCGTGCATGTCCATCCCCGGCATGTCCATCCCGCCGGCCCCTGCATTGCCGCCATTTTTCCCGCCGGACGCCGTCCCTTCCGTGCGCCTCTCCTTTTCATCGAGCGTGCAGCGTTTCACACGTCCGAAGGCGTAGTAGGCCCACAGCCCGAAGAAACCGGCCCAGAGGCCCGTCAGTATCCATACGCTGTTCATGATGCGCATCGGTTGGCGGCATGTGCGCAGGTCGGCGGCGATGACGGCCGCCGAGGCGATGCCTCCGACGACGAAGATTTCGGCGATATACGGAAATTGCTGCATGAGGAAAAGTTTTTCCCCGATGCAGCAATTTATGTACCGTTCGGACTGCGGATGCCCGGGGATGTTACAGACGGCTCTTTTCGTCGGCCGACCCCGCCTCGACGGCTTTGCGCTTGAAGGCCTTCCCCGACTTGAAGTTGTAGGTCAGCCCGATGCGGAACGAGCGGTTGCTCCAGGTCTGCCGGGCCTTCATCGTGCGGACGAACCCGTCGCCGTGCGCTCCGATCTCCTGTCCCTGGTCCAGGAGATTCTGCACCGAGAACGAGGCGGTGAACCTGTCGCCGAAACGTTTCTTCACACCCGCCTGCAAACGGTGGTCGGGTTCGACCCAGCAGTTGCCCAGGTCGAGCCGGCTCTGGTAGCGGTAGGAGAGGTCGATGTAGAATTTCGCCGGGAGGGTGAAGGTGGTCGAGAGGTTGACGAATCCCCAGTTGAAGAACTCCTCGGCGCCGTGCTGTTCGACGCGCTGTCCGCGGCGCATGTAGGTCACGTTGGCGTTCAGCTGCCACCATTTCGCGGGTTGGAACGGCAGGTTGACCGAGGCGTAACAGTTCTTCGTGGCGTCGTAATTGACCCATGCCAGTTGCAGCAGGTCGGGATTCTCCGGGTCGGCCTGCATCGTCTGCTGAATCTCGTCGCCGACGAGCTGTACGCCTGCCGTGAGGGTGTATTTGTGGGCCGCCACCAGCGTCAGGCTCACGTCTTGCTTGAACGAGGGGTCGAGCGACGGGTTTCCGGTCTGGTAGGTGTAGTCCGAAATCTGCATCCGCTGGGGGCTGAGGCACCAGAACCGCGGCCGTTCGATGGTCCGGGCGTACTGGGCGATCAGCGACCATCCTTTCTCCTTCGAAAGGGCGAAGGAGACGTTGGCGTTGGGAAAGAGCGAGAAATAGTCCTGCCCGACGTCTTTTCCCGTCGTGTGGGTGTACTCGCCGCGCAGTCCCGCCACGAGGCTCCAGCGTCCGAGCTGCGCCGAGGCGATGGCGTAGGCCGCCGCGATGTTCTCCGTGTAGTTGATCGTGAAGCTCTGGTTGTCGTTGCGCACCCACGCGTCGCCCTTGAGGTACTCGTAGAGCGCGTCGTTGTGCATGTCGTTGTAGGTGTACTTGGCGCCTGCCTTCAGCGACCAGCGGGGCGAGAACTTCTTTTCGAGGGCCAGCGTCGCCGTGGCGACGTTGTAGACGCTCGCGGCGTTGTCGCGGTAGGTGGAGTCCGCCGCCGAACCCGGAGCCGTTATGCGGCTGAAATTGTCGTTTCCGGCGTCGGTCTCGCGGCGGGTGTAGTCGAGGAGCAGTTTGAGCGTCGAGCCGAGCGTGTCGATCTTGCGGATGTAGTTGAACGTCGCCGAGTAGTTGTTGCGGACGTTGAGGTTGTCGAAATAGCTGTCGGTGTGTGTCAGCGTTCCGCCGTCGTGGAAATCCGTGTAGGTGTTGTTCGGCTCTCCGTTGCGGTTGCGCCAGTATTCCACCTCCGCGCCGACGCTGTTTTTGTCGTCGATCTCGACCACCGCTCCGGCGCTGGCCCCGAAACTGCGGTTGCGGCCCTTCATCTCCGAATGGGCGTTGAGCGCCTTGTCTGCGGTGTTGTAGAGGGTCTGCTCGTCGGTGGTCGTTCTGTCCTTTCCGAAAGACCCCCATGCCGAGGCGTAGAAGTCCGCGCGGCCCGAATGTACGTTAATGTTGGCCGACGGATCGTATCGGTGAATGATTGTGCCCTGCGAGGTGTTGAACGACACCGAGCCGTCGACGCCGTTCTCGCGGCGTTTTTTGAGCGTGATGCGGATGATGCCTCCCGCCGAGTCGGCGTCGTAGTCGGCTCCCGTGGTGGGCACGACCTCGATTTTCTGAATCTCCTCGGCCCGGAGCGACCGCAGGTAGGTCAGCAGCTGTTCCGGCTCCATGCGCAGCTCGCGGTCGTTGACGTAGACCTTCGAGCCGCTCTTGCCGTTGATCGAAATCTTCTCCCCGTCGATCCATACGCCGGGGGCGCGTTCCAGCAGCTCGATGCCGTCTTTGCCGATGGCCGCCGGGGCGTTCGCCACGTCGACCACGAACCGGTCGGCTTCGCGCCGCACCAGCCGGGCCTTTACCTCCACGCTCTGGATGCCGGTCGCCGAGGCGTGCATCACGAAATCGCCCAGGTGGCTCTCCTGCTCCACGCGCACCGGCTTCTTCACGGGGTCGAATCCGAGATACTGAATCCAGAGCGTGTATTCGCCGGGGGCGGCTTTCAGCACGAAGCGCCCTTCGGCGTCGGTTGCCATGCCGGCCACCTGCTCGGTTCCTTTCAGCAGGACGACCGTTGCGTATTCGACGGCTTTTCCCTGTTCGTCCACCACGCGGCCCGTCGAGGGGCAGAGGTGCGCCGCAAAGAGCTGGGTTGCGGTTGTCGCGAGCGTTACGATAAGGAGGATCAGTCTTTTCATAATATTCTGTTTTGCATTTTATTTGTTAGTGCAAAGATATATAATAATATTTATACTGTGCAAAGCATAGTACTAAAAATTTCAGAAAATTTTCGATACTTATGTATATGGATATCCGCAGCTCTTGCGGGGGTGTTCTCCGGGTGTAAAGATACCCCCCCCCGGCTGCGGACCAAATTTTTACGTGACTTTTTTTCGCGGCCCCGCTTTTTCGCCTCCTGGAAACGGATGCCGTGAACATTTTGTTGAAAATTCGCCGACTGGCGGGGTAGGAATCCCGGGAAATAATTCCTAAATTTGCAGATTGAATTAATATGGCTAATTGTCCCCGGACGCCGGATATGCAATAAACGATGACGGTATGTTAAGTGCTTTATACTACCTTTTTTTGGTGCTTCTGTGCACGCTCTTTATGATTCTGTCGGCCCTTGCGCTGGTCGTCTGCTATCCTTTCGACCGGGGGCGCCGGACGGTGCACGAGCTGTCGCGCATCCTGGTGCGGATTTTCTTCTTCATCCCGCCCTTCTGGCGGCAGCGGGTCATCGGCCGCGAACTGATCGACCGGAAGAGGCGCTACGTCATCGTCGTCAACCACAACACGGTGATCGACATCCCGGCGCTTTACTACATTCCGCTCAATTTCCGCTGGGTATCGAAGCGCGAGGTCTTCCGAACGCCCTTTTTCGGGCAGTACCTCCTGCTTCACGGCGACATCTGCATCAACCGCGGCCACGCCGCCGCGGCGCTGGAACAGCTGGTCCGCGACGGGAAAAAGTGGATTTCGCGCGGGGCTTCGGTGGCGGTTTTCCCCGAGGGCACGCGCTCGAAAGACGGTGAGATCCACCGCTTCAAGGCCGGAGCCTTCACGCTGGCCAAGGAGGCCGGCGTGGACATCCTTCCCGTGGTGCTGGACGGAACCAAGACGCTGATCAAAAAGAACCTGGCATTCAACTGGGGCAACCGGATCACCGTCCGCGTGCTGCCTCCCGTCCCGGCCGCGGAGGTCGCCGCTCTGGAGACGCACCTCCTGATGCAGACGGTCCGCGACCGCATGTGCGGGGCGCTCGCCGAAATCCGGAAACAGCAATAGATTATGGCAGATTTACTCAATACCAACTCGAACGCAACCAATTACGGCGACGACGCCATCGTGACCCTCTCTCCGAGGGAGCACATCCGCCTGCGCCCCGGCATGTACGTCGGCGTGGTGGGCGACGGTTCGCAGCCCGACGAGGCGCTCTACGTGCTGATCAAGGAGGTCGTGGACAACTCGATCGACGAATTTATCATGGGTGCGGGCCGGCAGATCGACATCACGCTGGCCGACAACGTGGTCACGGTGCGCGACTACGGCCGCGGCATCCCCCTCAAGTCACTCGCGGCGGCCGTCGGGCAGATGAACACGGGCGGCAAGTACGGGGGCGATGCCTTCAAGAAGACCGTGGGTCTGAACGGTGTGGGCGTCAAGGCCGTGAACATGCTTTCCGAAGAGTTTACGGCCCGCTCGGTGCGCGACGGCGAAGCCCGTACGGTGACCTTCGCCAAGGGACTCGAAGTGAGCGACAGGTGGGAGAGCGGGGTCAGCGAGAAGAACGGCACGTTCATCTCGTACCGCGTCGACAAGGAGATTTTCGGCCAGTACGCCTACAACCTCGAATACGTCGAGCAGAAAATCCGCAATTACAGCTACCTGAATCTGGGCCTGACGCTCAATTTCAACGGCAAGAGCTACGTTTCGAAAAACGGCCTGCTGGACCTCGTGAACGACAACATGACCGAGGACCCGCTCTACCCGCCGATCCACCTCACGGGGGAGGACATCGAGGTGGTGATCACCCACGGCACGGGCTACGGCGAGAGCTACGACTCGTTCGTCAACGGCCAGCACACCACGCAGGGCGGCACGCACCAGACGGCCCTGCGCGCCGCCGTCGCCAAGACGGTCAAGGAGTTCTACCACAAGGACTACGACCCCTCGGACATCCGCACGTCGATCATCGCGGCCATTTCGATCAAGGTCACCGATCCGATCTTCGAGAACCAGATGAAGACCAAATACGGTTCGAAGGAGGTCGAGCCGGGGGTTTCGGTCAACAACTTCGTGGCCGACTTCCTCACCAAGCACCTCGACGACTACCTGCACAAGCACGCCGAGACGGCGCAGATTCTCCAGAAGAAGATCGTCGAGAACGAGAAGGAGCGCAAGGCGATCTCGGGCATCCAGAAGAAGGCCCGCGAGACGGCCAAGAAGGTGAGCCTGAACAACAAGAAGCTGCGCGACTGCAAGATCCACCGCACGGACCGCAACGAGCTGGCCGAGCAGTCGATGATCTTCATCACGGAGGGTAACTCGGCGTCGGGCTCGATCACCAAGAGCCGCGACGTGCGAACGCAGGCGGTCTTCTCGCTGCGCGGCAAGCCGCTCAACTGCTACGGGCTGACGAAGAAGGTGGTCTACGAGAATGAGGAGTTCAACCTCCTTCAGGCGGCGCTGAACATCGAGGAGGACATGGACAACCTGCGCTACAACAAGGTCGTCATCGCCACCGATGCCGATGTCGACGGCATGCACATCCGCCTCTTGATGATGACCTTCTTCCTGCAGTTCTTCCCCGAGGTGATCCGCCAGGGGCATCTGTTCGTGCTGCAAACCCCGCTGTTCCGCGTGCGCAACAAGAAGGAGACGCTCTACTGCTACTCCGAGGAGGAGCGGCTGAAGGCCGTCGCCCGGTGCGGCGCGAACGCCGAGATCACGCGTTTCAAAGGTCTGGGCGAGATTTCGCCCGACGAGTTCAAGGAGTTCATCGGCGAGAACATGCGTCTGGACAAGGTCCGCATCACGAAGGACGACCCGATCCACGACCTGCTGGAGTTCTACATGGGTAAGAACACCTACGAACGGCAGGGCTTCATCATCGACAACCTGCGCATCGAGGAGGACATCGTCGAGCAGGACCTGAAAATCAGCTAACGGAATATGGCAGAGAACAAAGATAAAGACGAACTGATCCCGGGCGAAGCGTTCAGCGAGGACGCCTCGGCCCCCGAAACCGCGGACGATGCGGCGGACGACACGCCTGTGGCCGAGGCTCCGGCCAAGGCGGGCAAGTTCGACCGCCTGACGCAGGAGGAGGGGGGCGTCCGCAAGCTCACGGGCATGTACAAGAACTGGTTCCTGGACTACGCCTCGTACGTGATCCTCGAACGTGCCGTGCCGCATGTCGAGGACGGACTGAAACCCGTCCAGCGGCGCATCCTCCATGCGATGAAGGTCGTCGACGACGGCCGTTACAACAAGGTCGCCAACCTCGTGGGCCAGACCATGCAGTACCACCCGCACGGCGACGCGTCGATCAAGGACGCGCTGGTGCAGCTGGGGCAGAAGGACCTCTTGATCGACTGCCAGGGCAACTGGGGCAATATCCTCACGGGCGACGAGGCCGCCGCGGGCCGTTATATCGAGGCGCGCCTTTCGAAATTCGCCCTCGACGTGGTCTTCAACAAGAAGACGACGGAGTGGATGCTGTCGTACGACGGCCGCAAGGAGGAGCCTGTGACGCTTCCCATCAAGTTCCCGCTGCTGCTGGCACAGGGTTCGGACGGCATCGCCGTGGGTCTGGCTTCGAAAATCCTGCCCCACAACTTCGTGGAGCTGATCAACGCCGCCATTGCGCACCTCCAGGGGCGTGATTTCCAGCTCTACCCCGACTTCCCGACGGGCGGTATGGCCGACGTGAGCCGCTATAACGACGGCCTTCGCGGCGGTGCGGTGAAGGTGCGGGCGAAGATTTCGAAGATCGACAAACGCACGCTTGCCATCACCGAGATTCCCTATACCACGACCACCGAGTCGATCAAGGATTCGATCATCAAGGCCAACGACAAGGGCAAGATCAAGATCAAAAAGGTCGACGACAATACGGCCGACAAGGTCGAAATCGTCATTCAGGTCTCACCCGACGAATCTTCGGACAAGACCATCGACGCGCTCTACGCCTTCACCGACTGCGAGGTGTCGATCGCCCCGAACTCGTGCGTCATCTGGGACGAGAAGCCGCACTTCCTCGGGGTTTCGGAGATCCTGCGCCGCTCGGCCGAGCACACCAAGTCGCTGCTGGGCCTGGAGCTGAAAATCCGGCTGGGCGAGTTGAGTGAGGCGTGGCACGCCGCGTCGCTCGAACGCATCTTCATCGAGAACAAACTCTACCAGCTGATCGAGGGCTGCAAGAGCCGCGAGGAGGCTTATGCCGCCGTCGATAAGGGACTGGAACCCTTCAAGAAACGGCTGCGACGTGAAGTAACGCTTGAAGACGTACAGAAGCTTACCGAGTTGAAATTTATCCGAATTTCGCGTTACGACAGCGAGAAGGCCGACAACGAGATCAGGCAGATCGAGGAGGACATCAAGTCGACGCAGTACGACCTGGACCACCTCACCGAATATGCCGTGGCCTGGTACGAGCGCATCCGCGACAAGTACGGCAAGGGCAAGGAGCGCCGCACCGAGCTGCGTGAGTTCGACTCGATCGAGGCTACGAAGGTGGCCGTCACGAACGCCAAACTGTACGTGGACCGGGCCGAGGGGTTCTTCGGCATCGGCAAGTCGATGAAGGATGCGGAATTCGTCTGCGACTGCTCGGACATCGACGACGTGATCGTCTTCACGAAAGACGGACGTTACGTGATCACCAAGGTTTCGGACAAGGCTTTCTTCGACAGGAATATCTATTACATCGGGGTCTTCAAGCGCAACGACGACCGCACGATCTACAATGTCCTCTACCGCGACGGGAAGAACGGCGCGATCATGATGAAGCGTTGCGCCATCAAGGGCATCACGCGCGACAAGGAGTACGACATCACCAAGGGAACCGCGAAGAGCGAGATACTCTATATGTCTGTCAATCCGAACGGTGAGGCCGAGGTGCTGAAGGTTTACTTCAAGCCCCGTCCGCGCCTGAAGAAGGTGATCGTGGACCTCGATTTCTCGACCCTCGCCATCAAGGGCCGCCAGAGCCAGGGCAACCTGTTCTCGCGCTACGGTATCCACAAGATCGTGCTGAAGGAGCGCGGAACCTCGACGCTCGGGGGGCAGAACATCTGGTTCGACGAAGATGTCCGCCGGCTGAACGCCGACGGGCGCGGCAAGCTGCTCGGCGAGTTCAAGGGCGACGACCGCCTGATCGTCTGGACCTCGAAGAACCAGTACTATATCACCAACTACGACCTGGGCCAGCACTTCCCCGACGAAACCGTCCGCGTGGCGCGTTACGAGCCGGACCGGGTTTACAGCCTGTGTTATTACGACCGCGACCAGCGATACTACTACATGAAGCGTTTCACGGCCGAAATGTCGGATAAGATGCAGGATTTCCTCGACGCCGACGCCGATTTCGTCTGCGTGACGGACCGCGCCGGGGCCAAACTGGAGATCACCTACAAAGGGGCGCACGCCACGCGGCCTGCGGATGTGATCGACGTCGACGAGTTCGTGGGCGTCAAGAGCCACCGGGCCAAGGGCAAACGCCTGACGACCTACGACGTGGACCGGCTGCGGATGATCGAACCCGAACTGCCGCCCGAGCCGGAACCGTCGGATGATGAGGGGCTTGAAGGCGGTCAGCTGACGGGCGCTTCAGCTGACGCGGCGCAAGGCGCTGTGACAGAGACGGAAAATTCCGGAAAATCCGCCCCGAAGAAGCCGTCCGCCGCGCAACCCGTCCCGGAGAAGGCTCCGGCCGGCCAGCCCCGCACGGGCACGGCGGCGGGGGGCGTGGAGTTCGAGGTGGAGCGTCCGAAGGGCGATGCCGGCGAGATGATCGACCCCGAGCAGCTGAACCTGTTTTAACGAACTGTTTGCGATGAAACCTCTCTTTCTGGTCGGATATATGGGCTGCGGCAAGAGCACCCTCGGACGCAAGCTGGCGCGGCGTCTGGGCGTCGATTTCATTGACACCGATGCGCTGGTCGAGGAGCGCGAAGGCGCCTCCGTGGCCGACGTCTTCCGTTACGAGGGCGAGGAGCGTTTCCGCGAGGCGGAGCGCCGGGTCCTCGACGAGGTGATCGCAGCAGCGCCCTTCGCCGTGGTCTCCACGGGGGGCGGGCTGCCCACGTGGCGCGACAACATGCCGTGCATGAACGCCGCCGGGCATACGGTCTACCTGCGCCGCTCGCCGGAGCGGATCGCCTGCCGGTTAAGCCCCTACGGACGCCGCAAGCGGCCCCGACTGCAAGGCCTCGACGACGAACAGCTGGTGGCCTTCATGCGCAGCGACATGTCGGTCCGCGAACCGTTCTACGTACAGGCTTCGCTCGTCGTCGACTGCGACCCGATGTCCGACGAGGAGCTGATAGAATATATTCTGGGACGACTGACGGCCCGAAATTGAGGAAATTCCGGGCGCATGCGATAAGCCCCTCCCGAGGGATGGGCTTGGGGTGGGGTCAGACTTGTATGCGCGGCTGAAGGCCGCGGGTGAGGCATCCGAAAGAACAAAAACCGTGAATGGATTTTCAAATAACGCTCCTATCGGAGTTTACGACTCGGGGCTGGGCGGACTGACCGTCTGGCGCGAGATCCGGCGCGCGCTGCCCGGCGAATCGCTCGCCTACCTCGGTGACGGCGCCAACTGCCCCTATGGCTCGCGGCCCCGCGAAGAGGTGCAGGCGCTGGCCGATGCCGCCGTCGCGCGGCTCGTGGAACTGGGCTGCAAGATGGTCGTCGTGGCCTGCAACACCGCCACGGCGGCGGCCATCGACTTCCTGCGCGAAAAATATGCCGGCGTGCCCATCGTGGGCATGGAGCCGGCCGTGAAACCGGCCTGCCTGGCGACCCGCAGCGGGGTGGTGGGGGTGCTGGCCACCGAGCGGAGCCTCGACGGGGATCTGTTCCGCCGCACGGCCGCCCGGTACGGCAGCGGCATCGAGGTCCTGACCTACCCGGGCACGGGCTTCGTGGAGCTGGTCGAGGGTGACCGGGAGGATACGCCCGAGGCCGAAGCCACGGTGCGCGCCGCCGTGGAGCCGATGCTGGCGCGGGGCGCCGACCAGATCGTGCTGGGGTGCACGCACTATCCCTTCCTGACGCCGGTGATGGAACGCATCGTCGGCGGGCGGGGCGTTGCGATCGTCGACCCGTCGCCCGCCGTCGCCCGCCGTGTCGGCCAGCTGCTCGACCGCGACGGCCTGCGCGCCTCGGCGGATAACCGCCCCGTGTTCACGTTCCACACCTTCGCCGGCGAAGCCTACCGCCTCCGCCTCGAACGGAAGGCTGCGGCGGCATGCAACCGGACCGTCGTCTGAATCGCTAAATTCCAAAAATCGCTAAAATTCCAAAAATCATGAAAAAGAGGATGTTCGGGCGGGTTGCCGCACTGATCGCCGGGATGCTGTTGTTGCAGACTTCGGCAGCGACGGCGCAACGGTTTCACGTTGTGTTGGATTACCACTACAACCTTGGATTCTCCGAGCGTTACGACGGAGAGAAGCTGAGCAGGGGCGACGGCTACAAGATGCACGGCAATTCGCTTCACCTGACCGCTTTGTACGACATCACGCAGCGCATCTCCGCCGGTGCGGGTATCGGCGCCGACCGCTATGAGGAGCCGGGGTACAATACGTTCCCTCTTTTCGGAACGTTTCGTTACCGTCCGATCCGGACCTTCCTTGACACATACGTCTATACGAATCTCGGCTACGGGGTCTTTACGCGCGAAGACAGCATTTATCCCGGTTGGATGTGGGACGCCGGCGTGGGGTATACCAAGATGTTCCGCAAGCATTTCGGTCTCAATTTCCAGGTGGGGTACAACCTCAAGGAGTTTCACGGCCAGAATTTCTATGGAATCGACCCGGACAGCGGCGCGGACTACGTGCGTAAGTTCAACAGCGTCCGCCACTCGTTGTCGCTGGGCGTTGGACTGGTCTTTTAAGGGCCGGGGACCTTGAATTGAACGGGCCTTCGCCGATGGCGAAGGCCCGTTCGGTTTTCTCGGATTTCCGGGCGTCAGCCCATGATGTAGACGGCCTTTTTGCCCAGCAGCCTGTACATCAGGGCCGTGAATCCCCAGGCCACGAGGAAGATGCACACCGACATCAGCGGAACCTGCAGCGGAATGGGCAGCGACGAGGGGCCGATCAGCAGGAAGAACGGACCTACGAGGAAATAGTGGACGATGTAGATGCCGAACCCGCATTTGGTGATGTTGGCCAGCAGCCGGGCGACCCGCTCGCTGTTTATCCGCACCTTCTGGAACAGCAGGAACACCGCGGCGGTCATGATCGCCACGTTCGGGCTGCAGAAGGTGAAGAACAGTTCCATGTCCGCCTCGGTCGACATCGCGTCGGCGGCCGCTGCGGCGAACCCGGAGTAGGTGACCCAATACCCCGCGCCGAACAGCACGGCGCTGATCGCGAGGGTTTTCGGAAAACTCCAGCCGTTGCCTTTTTTCAGGTAGTGGCCCAGGACGAGGTAGCCGTTGAATCCGGCGAAGTAGTAGAACATCCCGAAGGCGTTCCAGGTGCTTTCGCCGAAGAGGTAGCCGACGCCGAACCACGGGGCGACGTACGCTGTGGCGTAGGGAATGAAGAGCGATGCGAACCAGATGCCCAGGTAGACGCGCTTTTCCTTCGCGGCCGCCTTTTCGATCCACGCCGAGAAGAACGGCATGTAGAGGTAAAGTCCGATCAGCAGGTACATGTACCACATGTGGTTCTCCTTGAAGCTGAACTGGAAGGGGATCATCGCCACGTCCCGGAGCGAGTCGCCCAGCGCCTGCGATTCGCTTCCTTGGGTGTAGCAGAAGAAGTCGCCGATGATGCTCTTGTCCAGTCCCAGGACGCCCGTGAACCACGGGAAGAGGTTGTAGAGCACCGACCAGATCACGACGGGAAAGAGGATGCGGAAGATGCGTTTTTTGTAGAACGCGCCCAGCGGCTGGCCGACGGGCAGCAGCAGCAGTCCGGTCATCATCGCGAACAGCGGCACGGAGGGGCGGAACAGCGATCCGTAGATGGCGGCCCAGCGGGTGTACTCGGGGATGTCCCGCATCGTGGGTGAGATGTAGAAGGGATCGATGCAGTGCACGCCGATCACCATGAGGATCGCCGCGAGCCGGACGACGTCCAGCCAGACGATGTGTTTTTTGGTTTCTGTCTTGAGTTCCATTTCAGTTCGGGTTTCGTGATTGCCGGCTCTCCGTCGTCCGTTTCGGTGCGGAAGCCGTGTGCAAAGGTAATGGATTCCCTCTTTCCCGGAGGCCAATTTTCGGTCAAAATCGTGACCGGCGGCCAAGAAAGTTCGCTGCGGTCCCGGAATTGTCGGAAAAAATTAGTACCTTCGCTCGATAATATCGACATTCGGGAAATGGCATCTAAAAATACATCCACCAACAGCCGGCAGGCCGTTCAGCGCTCCAACAGCGACAGCGCGCGCTGGATCGCCGGACTGTTGCTGCTGTTCATCGGTCTGTTCGCCGCCGCCGCGGTGTTCTTCTCGTTTTTCAGCTGGGCCGCCGACCAGAGCGGGCTGCAAAAATCGGTCGAGGAACGGGTGACGCTCGGCATCGAGCCGGAAAACCTCTGCGGCTGGGCCGGAGCGCGGCTGGGCCGCCTGCTGGTCGACAATTCGTTCGGCCTGTTCGGCCTGCTGATTCCCGTGATGATCGTGCTGGTCGGCGTGCGGATCATCCGCCAGCGGCCGCTGCTCATGAACCATTCGATCCTATCGCTGTTCCTGATCATGATTCTGGGGTCGCTGACGCTGGGATTCGCCTTTGCCGGCCGCTGGAGCCTCTGCTGCTCGACGGGGTGGGGCGGCGCTTTCGGCATCGCCTCTTCGGCCCTGCTGCGCACGCACATCGGGGCTTTCGGGACGCTGATCCTGCTTGTCGGCGGCTGGATACTGACAGGGGTTTTCATCAACCGCAACTTCATCAACAAAGTCAACGAGGCGGGTAACGTCGTGGTCGACAAGAGCGGGAAAGTCGTCGAGATACTCAAACACAAAGTCGTGCCGCATGTCCGTGCGGCCGGGGAGGACGAGGCCGCGGAACCTGCCGCGGAACCGGCTCCGAAACCCGGTCCGAAGGCGGCTGCGCCGCAGTCCGCGGGGCCGAAGGCGGCGGAACCTGCGGTGCAGAAGGCCGCTCCGATCCATGTGGAGCGCCCGGCGGAGGCCGTTGCGGCCCGGAAATCCGCGGCGGAAGACGACGAAAATCCCTTCCTCGAACTGACGCCCGACGGAAAACCCGTCGCCGGGGAGACTGCCGCGGAGCAGACGCCCCCTCCCGCCGAGGACGGGGAGTTCATCGAGGTGGACCTTTCGCGCCCCGAGGGCCGCGTGGTGATCGGCCGCAGCGGGCTGGTCGAGCTGGAACGCCCTGCGGTGCGCGACGCCGTGTCCGCGGAACCCGCCCCGAACCCTGCCCCGGAGGAGATTCCGGACGGGGAGGCCGCACCGTCCGATTCCGATGCGCCCTTTACCGAGATCATCGTGCGTGACGACGCGCCCGCTGCGGAACCGGAGGGTGTCGTGGTGACGGTCGAGGCCAACGAGGCGAAGCTCCTCGACGAAAAGGCGATCCCCACCGAGAGCTACGACCCGCTGAAGGACCTGGTGAACTACCGCAAGCCGCCCGTGACGCTGCTGGAGGACTACATTTCCGATTCGGAGGTCTCGGACGAGGAGATTTTCGAGAACAAGACCAAGATCGAGGAGACGCTCAGGAACTTCGGCATTCCCATCCAGCGCATCAAGGCCACGGTGGGTCCCACGGTGACGCTCTACGAGATCGTGCAGGCCCAGGGTATCAAGATTTCGAAGGTGCAGGGCCTTGAAAACGACATAGCCCAGAGCCTCAAGGCGCTGGGTATCCGCATCATCGCGCCGATTCCGGGCAAGGGAACCATCGGCATCGAGGTCCCCAACCGCGACAAGCAGGTGGTGTCGATGTATTCGGCCGTGCGTTCGCTGCGTTTCCAGGAGTCGAAGGCCGAACTTCCGGTGGTGATCGGGCGCACGATCCAGAACGAAAATTACGTCTTCGACCTGGCCAAGATGCCGCACCTGCTGGTCGCCGGCGCCACGGGACAGGGCAAGTCCGTGGGGCTGAACGCCATCATCACCTCGCTGC
>ERZ824473.344-NODE-344-length-88030-cov-6.760637_pt1 | contig 88030 bp, 68 predicted proteins | sample MGYA00519874_ERZ824473 | MGnify/ENA primary metagenome ERZ824473 (study PRJEB31778, sample SAMEA3449151) | human gut metagenome | biome: human gut; feature: human-associated habitat; material: faeces | place: United Kingdom | collected 2010/2012 ...
GTATTATCGCACAGTCTGATTATTTCAGCCAGTCGGTGGATTATTTAGCGCTTACAAATCAAAACACATCGTGGTAGGATATCTTTAACTGTGGAGTACAGCTTCAAAGGAGCGTGACTATATGGGGGCAGCATTGAAATTACCGGTCGGCATTGAAGATTTTCGGGAGATTCGTCGTGCTGGATTTTATTATATTGATAAAACAAAACTGATTGAACAGCTTCTTGATAACTGGGGAAAGGTTAATCTTTTTACCAGACCCCGGCGCTTTGGAAAGACTTTAAGTATGAGCATGCTTCATCGTTTTTTTGAGATTGGAGCAGATGCGTCATTGTTTGATGGTCTCAGTATTTCAAGAAGAAGGGATCTCTGTGATGCGTATTTGGGAAAATTTCCGGTTGTGTTTCTCACACTAAAGAGTGTGGAGGGACTGAATTTTGAAAAAGCAAAAAAGAAACTGCTTAGTTTGGTTGCACGGGAAGCCGATAAATTTAATTTTCTAAAAGACAGCGACAGACTGACCGATAATGAAAAAGAAAGATATTGTGCGCTGGTTCGAATGAGTAATGGCAAATATTCAATGGATGAAGATACGCTGGAATCAGCACTGCAGACATTATCAGAATTACTGTTTCGGCATTATGGACAGAAGGTTATCATTCTTATCGATGAATACGATGTTCCGCTGGATAAGGCATATCAAAACGGCTATTACCGGGAAATGGTGTCACTGATTCGTTCGTTATTTGGAGATGCATTGAAAACAAATGAATTCTTACAGTTTGCTGTTCTGACCGGATGCTTGCGTGTCTCAAAGGAAAGCATATTTACTGGATTGAATAATTTCAAAATTCTCTCTATTACAGACGTACGGTTTGATGAACAGTTTGGCTTTACTGAGGCTGAAGTGGAAAAGTTATTGAAGGATTACCACCTGGAAGAACATTTGCCCGAAATGAAGGAGTGGTATGACGGGTACCACTTCGGGAATGCGAACATCTATTGTCCATGGGATGTGATCAATCATATAGATGTACTTTGTAAAAAACAAGGAGAAATGCCGCAATGCTATTGGATTAACAGCAGTGGTAATGCACTTGTAAAACGTTTCATCGCGCTGGCCAACAGAACAACGCGAGATGAAATCGAGCGCTTGATTGCAGGCGAGCCTATTGAAAAAAATGTTCGACTGGAGCTGACGTATGATGAGATTGACAACAGTATAGATAGATTCGCAGATATCATTATTGAACCGGAAGATCCGGATGCAGGCATTATTATTGAACTTAAGTATTCAAAGGAAGCATTTGGACTTGATAAGGCCTGCGAAAGAGCGATGAAACAAATCAGGGATAGAAGGTATTATGAATATCTGAGAAATGATGGCCGCCAGGACATTATGTTTTATGGTATCGCATTTTATAAGAAGAGATGTAAGGTTATTGTTGAAAGGCTGAAAGAAAGGTTTGATTGAAAAATACAAGAAGGACTGATTTTCAGCCTGCTCACAGGTAATAAAAGAAAAGGGACAGAGGTGGTATCCGGTGGAAAATAAAAAGACAAGAATATCAACACGGCCGCAAAAGCGGTCGGATATTTGTCAAGACACTTGCAATTTCAAATAGTAATGCCTCTTTGGAAAAAGTTGCAAATAGCATTCTTGATCAAAGAGGAAAACAAATAATGGACGGTTTAAATAGGCCCACAGCAAGTACAGGAACACCAAGGGAAGAGTTGCATGGTGGTGCAAAGAAAACGGCTCAAATGTCAAATATAGGTGGCGGCTCAAAGGCAACTGGTGGCGGTGGCGTTGATGAAGGAATGAAAGCAATGTTACAGTATGTACAGGCTAACACTGTGAAAAAGATGGTAGCGAAAAGCGAGAAGAAAAGGATTTCTGGTAAGAAGAATAGGCAGGTATAAAATAAGGAAAAGAATAAGGAAAAGAATAAGAATAAGGGGGACGTGTATGAAGAATAAAGTTCTGATATTGGGAGCCGGAATAGGGGCAATGACAATTGGATTTGAAAATGCCGGATGCAGCGTCGATGGTGCATATGAAAAGGATAAAAGAGCGATTGGCCTATATGAAAAAAATGTAAATAAAAAGGCGGACGGATACGATCATTTTTTTTCATGTATTCCGGAGAAAATTCCGGATATAGATATATTGGCATGTGATTTTTTCAGAGAATCGGTTTCTGACAGTGGTGATGATAATACAGAGATTTATAGTTTTAATTATGCTATAAAAACTCTTTTAGATTATAAAGCGCCATCCGTAATATGCGCGGTACTTTCACAGACGTATCTGAAATCAGATGAATTTAGAGGTTTATTGGAATATATAAATGGCAGGGGATATCATTACATCTATAAGGCGATATCTACAAAAGAAGCAACGGGATTACCAATAGAAGAAACGCGCATTTATTTGGTGGCGACACGTATCTCTTTGTGGAATGAATATAAATTTCCTGATTTTCACAAAAAAGAAGTGGATATACGGGAAGAATTGTTGGAAAATACAGAGGTTGATGCATTTTATTATAAAGTTAATCCCGAACAGATTGATGAAACTGGTACAGAAGATACGTTTTTATGCTGGAAGCAAAATCGATATGTGAAGTCGCATTCCATAGATTTGAATTTAGTAAAAATTCCATTGGTCAGGAAGAAAAATGTATTTAGAAAAATAACCCATAGAGAACTGGCAAGACTGAAGGGGATTCCGGATAATTATGACCTTGATATAAAGAATAAAGCGTGGATGTACAGGCAGTTGATGTATGCTCCGAATGTAGAAGTTGTGACGCAGATTGCAAAAAGCATAAGTGACGATATATTGGAAAACAACGTGATGCAAAGGTCGCGCGTAATAAAAGAACAAACGTTTGCAGAACTGTTTGAGAAATACCTTTCAAAGAAATGCGAAAATGTAAAGAAAGCAAAGCTATGGGACTTTGAATATAATGAGCAGGAAAAGGATATTTGTTTTGAATTAAAGATTTATAATAGTGATTATGCGATTGAAAAAAATATAAAAAGAGCCTGCCAGAGATTGTATGTATTAAAAAATGATAATATCATAATTTTGGCTGTCGCAAATATTATTTCAGAAAAAGTAAAAGATGAAAATTTTAGAGAATACGGGATATATATCTGGGATGTAAGAAATTTGCTTTGGCTTTTTGAAGAATATTCAGATATAAAAGATGAGTTTATATCCTTATTAACATATAGCGTAGACCGCTTGCAGTTAGAAATTCCAGAGCCATATTTATTCGGAAAACAGCAAAATGAAACCAGGAAAAATAAATGGGAAGAACGTTTAGATGCTATACAGTCAGGGGGAGAGTCATTTCGGGAGTATGAAAATATTTGTACGGAAATTTTGAAAAATGTACTTGGCGAATATCTTGGCTTATGGGCTGTGCAGGAGCGTTCTAATAATGGGTTATATCGCTTTGACTTATGCTGTAAAATAAAAAATGGAGTAAATCAGGATTTTTTTGTTACAATACAAAATCAATTTAATACAAAGTATATTGTTTTCGAATTCAAAAATTACGAAGATAAAATAACTCAGAAAGAAATTTATACAACGGAAAAATATCTGTATGCGAAAGCATTAAGAAGTGTAGCAATTATTGTGTCAAGAAAAGGAGCAGATGAAAATGCACTTGCGGCAGCAAAAGGATGTTTACGGGAAAGTGGTAAGTTGATTTTATGTTTATCAGATGAGGATTTAAAGGAATTGCTCAGAATTAAAGAAAAAGACGAGCAGCCTACAGCGGAGTTTTTTGAGGCAATGTTAGATGACCTGCTGATACATTTGGAAAAATAAATGGAGGCGATAAAACGCTAAAATAACGGCCTGCCCTTACCGCCGCACGCAGTAAAAGCAGGCCGCATTTTTTCATACTCACACCTGATAAAATTCCTTGTACCACTGTGCAAACCGTCTCAAGCCCGTACGAAGGCTGGTGTTCGGTTTGAAGCCGTAATCGCGTTCCAGAGCGCTGGTGTCGGCGAAGGTAACCGGTACATCGCCTGGCTGCATGGCAACGAGCTGCTTGTGGGATTCGAAATCATAGTCTGCAGGAAGTACTTCTGCGCGCAATAATTCTTCCTGCAAGATAGTGACAAAGTCCAGAAGATTTTCGGGATTGCTGTTTCCGATGTTGTAGACGGCGTATGGCGGAATTGGCAGTCCGTCTTCGCCGTTTTTCTTCGCCGGGGCGCCCTGCATTACGCGTTTTACGCCTTCTACGATGTCATCAATGTAAGTGAAGTCGCGCTTGCAGTTACCGTAGTTGAAGATCTGAATGGTGTCACCTTTGATCAGCTTGTTGGTGAATCCAAAATAAGCCATATCTGGTCTGCCGGCCGGTCCGTATACGGTAAAGAAACGAAGACCGGTGGATGGGATATTGTAGAGCTTGCTATAGGCATGCGCCATCAGTTCATTTGATTTTTTCGTTGCAGCATATAATGATACCGGATTGTCTACTTTGTCTTCTGTGCTGTAAGGCACTTTTTTGTTTGTACCGTATACAGAAGAGGAAGATGCATATACAAGATGATCTACTCCTTTGCATCCATTGTCATAGGAATGACGGCAGGCTTCCAGAATGTTATAAAAGCCAATCATATTGGACTGGATATAAGCATCTGGATTTGTGATAGAGTAACGCACACCGGCCTGAGCACCTAAATTTACAACGATATCCGGTTTATGCTCGGCAAAGATTTTGTCGATAACTGTTTTATCAGCAAGATCGTCTTTATAGAAAACATAGGTAGAGTCAGAATGCTCAGATACACATTTTTTGATTTCCTGTAAACGCCATTCTTTAATATTTACATCATAGTAATCATTCATATTATCAAGACCAATAATATTGATTGGTGATTGCGTTCTTAAAAGTTCAAGGACGAGGTTACTGCCGATAAATCCGGCAGAACCTGTAACAAATATTGTTTTATTCTTTAAATCTATATGATTCATAGTATTTTTCTCCGTTTTAATCTCTTTTGAAAATATCTCTTGTATAGACTTTGTCTTTTACATCGTCAAGGCAGGAATCATATCTGTTTGCAATGATAGCCTGGCTTTTCTTTTTGAATTTCTTCAGATCATTGATTACCTCTGAACCATAGAATGTTTCTCCATTCTCCAAAGTTGGCTCATAAATGATAACTTTAGCGCCCTTTGCTTTAATTCTCTTCATAACACCCTGGATAGAAGACTGACGGAAGTTATCAGAATTGCTCTTCATAGTCAGACGGTATACACCAATGACTTTTTCGCCTTCTTTGCTTGGATCCCATGAACTATTAGCTTCATATGCACCAGCCAGTTCGAGTACCTTATCTGCAATATAATCTTTTCTGGTTCTATTGCTTTCTACAATAGCAGAAATCATATTCTGCGGCACATCATTGAAGTTTGCTAGGAGCTGTTTGGTGTCCTTTGGCAGACAATATCCACCATATCCAAAACTTGGATTGTTGTAGTGCGTTCCAATACGTGGGTCCAGACACACACCGTTGATAATTTCTTTGGTATTCAGACCTTTGCTCTCGGCATAAGTATCAAGTTCGTTGAAATAGGATACACGGAGTGCGAGATAGGTATTGGCAAAGAGTTTGACAGCTTCTGCTTCTGTAAATCCCATGAAAAGTGTATCAATTTTTTCTTTAATGGCTCCCTGCTGAAGAAGTTTAGCAAAAGTCTCTGCTTTTTCTCTGGATTCATCATCACAGGAGACAATGATTCTGGATGGATACAGGTTATCATACAGTGCTTTGGATTCACGCAGGAATTCCGGGCTGAAAATAATGTTCTTGGTATTGTATTTTTTTCTTACGGATTCAGTATATCCGACTGGGATTGTAGATTTGATGATCATTGTCGCATCTGGATTTACTTTTAATACAAGCTCGATAACAGCCTCTACTGCAGAACAGTCAAAGAAGTTTTTCTTGCTGTCGTAGTTAGTAGGAGCGGCGATAACAACAAAATCTGCATTTTTATAAGCGGTTTCACCGTCCAGAGTTGCAGTCAGATCGAGCACCTTTTCTGCAAGGTATTTTTCGATATATTCATCCTGAATCGGAGATTTCCGGTTGTTGATCAGTTCAACTTTTTCCGGAATAATATCCACTGCAGTGACATGGTTATGCTGGGAAAGAAGCGTTGCTATAGATAATCCGACATACCCGGTACCTGCAACTGCAATGTTATATTTCTTTCCAACAACAGGTTTCTGTACGGTAGGTTTGTCGTCTTCGAATAAATCAACAACTTCAAAATCAAGAATCTCAGCAATGGACTGAAGCTGTTCGATGGAAGGTGTGTAGTCGCAACTTTCCAGACGGCTGATCATACCTCTGTTGATGCCGGTTTTTTCTGCGAGCTGTACCTGAGTAATTTTTAATTCTTTTCTTTTGCTGATAACCGTATCAGCCATCTTTGATATAGATAGTTTTTTCATGCTTTTTCTCCAAAATGTTATTTTTATTGCACGTTTGATGTCATTATTATTAAGTCTATTGGAATGATAACGCTTGAACAGAGGAATGTCAATAATAAAAACAATAAAGCTGAAAAATATTGTGCTATTCAAAGTAAAATGATATTTGAAATGACAGACAGAGATATCACACAAACATATGTTTGCATGACATTATAATTACAACAGATATGATTTGAGTGGTCAGAATCATGGGATATAGTAAACATGAATTTCTGTATCATTATTTTAACATGGTAGATAGTAATCCTCAATACCCGAATTTTGAAATGCCAAATACCGATGAAACATAACAGTATCGCAACCATTATTGACACAGAACTATAAAGAAGCAATTCTCTCAAAGGCCCTGGGAGACATCCGTGGAGTGGTTTGATATTGTGAAAAGCGGCTCTTAAAGGTCAACAATAAGTTTTATATGGGCTACAATAGCGACAATTCGGCTTATATTACTTGACTTTGAAAGTTATCTGATTTATTATACTCGTAAGAAAGTAACTTACGAGTTACTAACTCATGAGTATAATTATTGGAGGCGAGCGAATGAGTCAATTTTATTGCCGTGAGGCTGAGCTTCGGAAGCTGAACAAACGGTACGCAGGCGATAAGTTTGAGTGTATTGTCATCTACGGCAGACGGCGTGTTGGTAAAACGGCACTGATTAATGAGTTCTGTAAGGATAAACCTACCATTTTCTTTTCTGCGTTGAACACGACAGGAAAGGAAAATCTGGAAGCTCTCTCAAAGTCAATCATGAGTTTTGAACGGCCGGATATGGAGTCTGCGCCGGAGTTCAGGTCTTATGATGCTGCCTTGGATGAGTTGACAGCACTTTCAAAGGAAAAAAGGATTGTTTTTGTTATTGACGAGTATCCGTATCTTGCGAAAGCAAAGCCAGCCATTTCAGCGATGCTGCAGCATATCATCGACCACAAATGGACAGAGTCCAGGATGTACCTGATTCTTTGCGGTTCGTCTATGAGTTTTATGGAGAGTCAGGTGCTTGGGAAAGAAAGTCCGCTGTATGGCAGGCGAACAGGACAGTTCAAGATTGAACCGTTGGATTATAAGGAAACAGCTGTATTCCATCCGAATCTATCCGCGGAGGATAATTCTCTGATTTATGGAATTACAGGAGGAGTGCCTCACTATATCAACAAGTTGGATGTGAGGGATAGTGTGGATGAGGCACTGTTGGATAATTTCTTTGATCGTTCCAGCTATCTGTATGAGGAGCCTGGAAACCTGCTGAAGCAGGAACTTCGGGAACCAGCCATTTATAATGCAATCATCAAAGCGATTGCGGAGGGGGCTTCCCGAATGAACGATATCAAGCTGAAAGTCGGTGAGGAGAATTCAGTCGTGTCGAAGTATCTGAAAACGCTGATTGACCTTGGTATTGCCAAAAAGGAAACTCCGATTACAGAAAAACCGGGTAAGAAAACGATTTACCTTCTGGCCGATAACTTCTTCCGATTCTGGTATCGGTTTGTGCCGATCAATATGAGTGCCATTGACTCCGGTAGAATTGCAAAGGTCTACTCACACGCTGTAAAGCAGTACCTTCCGGATTACATGGGGCTGATTTTTGAGAAGATGTGTCGTGATTATCTGCTTTATTATTCGGATAGCCGTCCTATTGAACTGAGCGAAATCGGTCAGTGGTGGGGGACAGACCCGAAGAAGAAAAAGCAGATACAAATTGATATTGTCGGAACACCTGTTGGGGGCAAGGACTATATCATCGGTTCGTGTAAGTACAGAAATGAGAAAATCGGTGTGGATGAACTTGATTTGATTCGGGATTACGCATTGGTTTTTGGAAAAGGCAATATTTACCATTACTATATCTTCTCAAAAGGCGGATTCACAGATGGACTTCTTCAAGCACAAGAGCGTGGTGAAGTTCAGCTGATAACGCTGGAAGATCTCTACAGGTAAACAATCAAAAATGTGGGTGAAGCACCCGAAAAAGATGTATATGTAAAGAGGCATCGCAGGAAATAGCGATGCCTCGTGCTGTTTTTTATGATATTATCTGCCCAGATGCCAGATGTCGCGGTCATATTCCGCAATGGTGCGGTCACTGGAGAAGAAGCCTGCCTTTGCGATGTTGACAAGGCACTTGCGGCGCCAGCCCAGTGGGTCACAGGCGTAGTCACAAAGCGCCTGTCCTTTGCGCACTACATAGGCGTTGAAGTCCGGCAGGGTCTGGAACCAGTCCTTATGGATCAGCTCATTCTGCAGCCGTCTGAGGTTTTCCTCATGTCCTGCGGTCAGCATCTGCGGACTGGTCAGGAAGTCTACGGCGCGGCGGATGTTTGGGTCACCCTCATACCACTGAGAAGCAAGATAGTCCCCGGCCTCGTAGCGGTGAATGACCTGATCGGAGCTCTGACCGAAGATGTAGACATTCTCCTGTCCGACCTGCTGGCTGATCTCGACATTCGCACCGTCCATCGTACCAAGGGTCAGCGCACCGTTGAGCATAAACTTCATGTTGCCGGTACCCGATGCTTCCTTGGATGCAAGGCTGATCTGCTCAGACAGATCGCACGCCGGAATCAGCTTTTCTGCTGCCGTCACATTGTAATTCTCAACAAACACTACCTGCAGCCATGGGGAAACCTCTGGATCCTGTGCAATGACTCTGGATAAGGTAAGCAGTGCATGAATGATATCCTTGGCGATGGTATACGCCGGTGCTGCCTTGGCACCGAAGATGCTTACAAGCGGTACTGAGGGCAGATGGCCAGCCTTGATTTCATAATACTGATGGATGAGGTAGAGCAGGTTCAGCTGCTGGCGCTTATACTCATGCAGGCGCTTGGACTGAATGTCAAACACTGCTTTTGTGTTCACTGTAACATTCTGTGTGTGCAGCAGCCAGTCTGCCAGTGCCTGCTTGTTGGCGGCTTTTACGGCGGTCAGCTCGTTCAGTACGGTCTCATCATCAGCAAATGCCAGCAGCTTTTCCAGCTCGGAGGCATCCTTGCGGAAATCGGAGCCAATGTGCTTTTCCAGTACCTGCGTCAGAAGCGGGTCACATTCCAGCAACCAGCGGCGGAAGGTGATGCCGTTGGTCTTATTATTGAATTTTTCCGGGTAGAGCGTATAGAAGCCGTGCAGCTCGGAATTTTTGAGGATCTCGGTATGCAGTGCCGCCACGCCATTGGTGGAGTGCGTAAAATGGATATCCATGTGTGCCATATGCACCCGTTCGTCCTTGTCGATAATGGCAAGGCTCTCGTCCTCAGTGCGGGTGCGGGCCAGCTCATCCAGCTTTTCAATGATCGGCATGAGCTGCGGCACAACTGCATCGAGATAGGAGCGCGGCCACTTTTCCAGGGCTTCCGCCAGAATCGTATGGTTGGTGTAAGCACAGGTCCTGGTGACGATCTCGACGGCTTCCTCAAATTCAATGCCTTTTTCGCCGAGCAGGCGGATCAGCTCCGGAATGACCATGCTCGGGTGGGTATCGTTGATCTGAATGGCAGCGTAATCTGCCAGATCGTGGTAATTGCAGCCACGTGCGGCGCACTCTGCAAGGATCAGCTGGGCACCGGCAGAAACCATCAGGTACTGCTGGTAGACGCGCAGCTGGCGTCCTGCCTCATCGGAATCATCCGGGTAGAGGAACAGGGTGAGGTTTTTGTCGATGGCGGTCTTGTCAAAGGTAATGCCGTCATGCACGATGCTCTCGTCAATGCTGTCCAGATCGAACAGGTTCAGCGTGTTTGTGCGCGCACCGTAGCCGGTGACTGCCAGCCTGTACAGGCGGGCGGTGTACTCCTTGCCGGCCAGCTGTACAGGGTAGGTGATGTCGGTTTTTTCCGCCCAGCTGTGGGCAGTAAGCCACGGGTCGGGCTTTTCATTCTGGAGGCCGTTTTCAAAGGATTGACGGAACAGGCCGAAATGATACCGCAGCCCTACACCGTCTCCCGGCAGGTCGAGTGTTGCCAGCGAATCCAGAAAGCAGGCAGCCAGACGGCCAAGACCGCCGTTGCCAAGGGATGGCTCCGGCTCGACTTCTTCGATGTCCGACAGGCTCTTGCCTGCAGCAGCGAGGGCTGCGCGGGCTTCATCGTAGAGCCCCAGATTGATCAGGTTGTTGGACAGCAGCTTGCCGATCAGAAACTCGGCGCTGATGTAATACAGCTTGCGCCCTGTGACGGGCTGCACCTTGCCGGCGCTCTTGTGCCGGATAATCTCCAACAGGGCCAGATACAGCTCCTGATTCGTGCAGTCAGCCAGTGGTTTGCCGGTATAGCCTTGCAGCATTTCGGTAAAGTTCATAAACAAGTCCTCCTTTATCTTCTATCTACTTCCGGAAAGTATCCGAAAGTACATATCTTTTATTGTGACGACCAGAGCTTTCCTCTGTACATACAGTATACCACGCAAAATGAGAAAAAACTTGTGCATTCACTGCAAAATATGGTACTATTCTAACATCAGGAGGAAAAGTTCATGAACAATCAATCTTCCCTGCAGGAAACCAAGCACCATGGCGCGGTGCGTTTTCCGTTCAATATTTATCCCTGCACTATTCCGGGGGATTTTCGGCAGGTAGCGGTCCACTGGCAGGACAGTATGGAGCTGATTTATATCAAACGCGGCTGTGGGCTTGTGCAGACCGGGGCACAGGTCTGCACGGCGCAAAGCGGAGATATCTTTGTGCTGACTCCGGGTACGCTTCATGCGATACGTCAGGCCGAAAACCGTACGATGGAATACGAGAATATTATTTTCGACTTGGAGCTTCTTGGCGGTTCAGAGGATCTTTGCGCGGAAAAATATCTGCTGCCGCTGCAAAGCGGGAGACTGGCTCTGCCGGAGCATATCACCCCCGATGAAGCATGGTATCCCAGGGCTGCTGCGTGCCTTCGGGAGGCCGAGGAGGCCAGCCGCTGCAAGCAGCTCGGCTATGAGCTTTGTATAAAGGGGGCGCTGCTGCGTTTTTTAGCGCTCCTGGTCGCACAGAGCAAGGCACTGCCGCCTGCCGAAAAAGTAAACACTCAGCGGCTTAGAATCATATTGCAGTGGCTTTCAGCTCATTACAGTGAGCCTGTCTGTGTAGCGGATGCTGCCGCGCTTTGCCGGTGCAGCCCCAACCATTTTATGCGGTGGTTTCGGCAGATGACCGGTCAGACTTTTATCGTATTTTTGAGGGAGTATCGACTCAATGCGGCTGCCGAGGCGCTTCATACCACAGAGGACACCGTTCTGAGCATTGCCGAACAGTGCGGGTTTGAAAATCTCTCCTATTTTAACAGAGAGTTCAAGGCGCATTTTGGTATGACACCGCGGGAATACCGCAGATGAGTGATCAAAAAGATTCCGAAATTTGGTCAGTTTAAATGAAAAGAAAGTCCATCAAAGCTACGCGCGTGTACGACGGTGCGGGAACTGGTGGGAGAGATTAAAAAAACAAAGGAAAGACAGAGAAAAGGTATATGGTAAAATTAATTCTTTGCCTGAAGAGAAAAGGAAGGATTTTGGAGGGATACGATGCAGACTTGTGCATTCTGGATCAGGACCTGCAGCTGACGGACGTGATTGTAAGAGGGAAAAGAGTGCATTAGCGCCTTCGATCCATCCCGCTTTCACGGTAATAGCGTGCTTTGTTCTCATACATCCTTGCATCAGCTGCTTTTGCGAGATCATGTATGCTATCCCAACTCTTTTCGGAACTAAGAGCATAGCCATGCGAAATCGTCATGGTGTCCACCAGCTTGCCGTGCCACGAGGCGACGCGTTTGTCAAAGGCTTCCAGCCTGTCGGGAAGCGAAGTCACTTCCTGAGTAAGTATGATTACAAATTCGTCGCCGCCGATCCGGTAGACCTTGCCATGAGCTTTAAAGCATTCCCTCATACAATCTGCAGCTGCGCACAGGAGTTCATCTCCGGCCGCATGGCCGAGCGAATCATTTGCCCGTTTTAGGCCGTTGAGATCCATGGAGATATAGCCCCATTCGTCGTGAAGCTTCAGTTTGTTTATTGCTTCTTCATAGGCATGCCGGTTGAGACATTTCGTGAGTTCGTCTGTATTTGATGTATAGATCAGTTTTTCCTTTTCGTATTTTTCCTTGAGGACTCTTGAAAGCATATAGACCATACAGCAGGATGCCAGCGTAAGATAGATTCCGACGATAAAAATGGCTAAAAGACTGCTCTGCAAATAAAAGGAATTATCGACCGTTACCGCAACGATATAATTTTCATCCTGACAAAGCAGGCATCTGTAGGACTTTTTACCGATTCTTACATGGAAAACAGCTGTCTCGTCATAATGATCCTGGTCAGAGAGCAGATTCAGCTCTTCCAATGTGGCGCCTGTTCGGCGGTTGTCTGTGGCACCCTTTACTACGCGGGTCTTTGCATCTGCCACAAGAATTTCCATTCCCTCATAGACAGGCATATCATCTACGACCGTGGAAATTTCATTCTGTCTCATTTCTTCAAGCAGACGCGTTGGCGTGATGCCGATTTGAACCATTCTTGAACCAGCTTCGTTCCATGTGATGGCATACATCATTTCCTTATGCTCGGATGTGTTGGGAGTTACATCCTGACACATAGTAAGGCTTTTGTTTGTGAGCATAGGTTTAAAATATGCCATCTGTTCTCCGGAGTCGAAGCTGTAGCCATAGTAAAGAGGCAGAGAGCCACTGTAGATATACCCGTTTTCATCAAACAGATGGATTTCATCTACGGATATCAAATTTGCAATTTTCTGTAATTCTGCGACATCACGTTCTACCTGTGGTTTTGCATCTATGATATAGGATGCAGCCTTTGCTCTTACTATATAATCGTCCTTCAGCGATTCGATGAGCTGGAGTTCATTCTCATCATTTTTATTAAGCACGGTGACAACGCGATCAAGCAGTACCTTTGACATCCGGTATGTATTTTTGTCATTGACGTGTTTTAGAATTCCGGCTTCCAGCAATAGAGCAATTGCAATGATCAGGAAAGCCAAAAAAGCAAGTCTTTTCTTTTTCATGTACTTATTTTAACATAATTCTGCCTGGTTAACTACATATTTTTGTAAAAGATGTGTTACACCTGATAAAATTTTTTGTAACTGTTCAGAGCCAAGCAGATTTTCATGCCATCTCTTTTTTGCGTATAATTTTTTCATGATTTTTCCGAATGTCATTTGAGAAAGACATACAAAAGAAAAGGAAGAGGAAAATATAACTCCTGTTCGAGAAAACGTTTAGCACAACAACGGGAGTCTTTTTAACGAAATTGCTTGCCACCGGGACAAAAAAGTGCTAAAATCGAAACGTCTATGTGTTCTATATTCATTTTTATTCAGCATACACAGGAAATGACAGAGGAACAGAACAGTAAAATGTGGGGGCCGTGGATTTTTCACGGTCTTTTTATATGCAGATGACAAATAGTGAAACGGATTGCAAAGATACGTTTTGACTGTGTGGAATACAATAGATTATAGTATTCGTAAGAATGAGATTTTGGAGGAAGATTGTGAATCAGAAGGAGTTAAATGCAGGCAGACAGGAAGCGCTGGAGGGTTTTGACATACCGGGCAGATTTGTGGAGTGTGTGCCGTGCGGGAATGGACATATCAATGATACGTATATGGTTACCTTTGAAGAGGAGAATGGGCTGTGTCGTTATTCGCTGCAGCATATGAACCGGTCTGTTTTTAAGGATCCGGTTTCTTTGATGAATAATATTCTTCATGTAACTGCGTATCTGAAGGAGCAGATTCGCAGCCAGGGAGGTGACCCGCAGAGGGAAACGCTGGATTTTGTCTGCACGAAAACGGGGGAGCCGTATTTTGTGGACAGTTACGGGGAGTACTGGAGGGCGTATCATTTCGTGGAGGATGCGTACGCGCTGGAAGAGATCAGCAATCCGCAGGATTTTTATGAGAGCGCGGTTGCATTTGGTCATTTTCAGCGGATGCTGGCGGACTTCCCGGCGGACAGCCTGACGGAGACGATCGCCGGTTTTCACGATACGAAGGCGAGATTTGCAGCCTTTGAGCAGGCGGTGGAGGCGGATGTCTGCCACAGAGCGGAAGAGGTACAGCAGGAGATTCAGTTTGTGCGGGACAGATACGATGTTGCCTGTGTTCTGGGAGATCTTCTGGAGGCAGGAAAGCTTCCACTTCGTGTGACGCACAACGATACGAAGTCCAACAATGTGCTGATTGACAAGGCAACGGGCAGGGGACTGTGCGTGATCGATCTGGATACGGTCATGCCGGGACTTGCGGTGAATGATTTTGGTGATTCGATCCGGTTTGGCGCGAGCACGGGCGCGGAGGATGAGAAGGATCTTTCGAAGATCTGGTGTGATCTGGAACTCTACGAGACGTATATGAAAGGTTTTGTGGAGGGCTGCGGCGGTACGCTGACGGATATGGAGATTGAGTGTCTGCCAGTTGGAGCCAGGGTGATGACGTATGAATGTGGAATGCGTTTCCTGACGGACTATCTGTCGGGGGATACATACTTTAAGACCGCATATCCGACGCACAATCTGGACCGTGCACGCACACAGTTCAAGCTGGTGTGGGACATGGAGCAGAAGTGGGAGAAGATGCAGGCGATCGCAGAAAAGTATAAGGGCAGAGCATAAGTATAAAAGATACAGATTAAGAAAGCGAGGACGAAAACATGGGAAAATATTTTGGAACAGATGGATTTCGTGGGGAAGCAAATGCAAATCTGACAGCAGATCATGCTTATAAAGTGGGGCGTTTTCTTGGCTGGTATTATGGGGAACTGAGAAGGAGAAAGGGCGAGGAAGGTCCGGCACGCATTGTGATCGGAAAGGACACGAGACGATCAAGCTATATGTTTGAGTATACGCTGGTCGGCGGACTGGTTGCTTCGGGTGCGGATGCATACCTGCTCCACGTTACGACGACACCGTCTGTGGCGTATATCGCGCGGGTGGATGAGTTTGACTGTGGTATCATGATCTCCGCAAGCCACAATCCGTATTATGATAACGGCATCAAGCTGATCAACGGAAACGGCGAGAAGATGGATGAGGAGACGATCTCTTTGGTGGAGGCGTATCTGGACGGTGAGCTGGAAGTATTCGGACAGAAATGGCCGGAGATCCCGTTTGCGAAGAAGGAGCAGATCGGCTGTACCGTGGATTATATTTCCGGAAGAAACCGTTATGTCGGCTATCTGATCTCACTTGGCATGTACTCGTTCCGCGGCAAGAAGGTCGGACTGGACTGTGCGAACGGAAGCTCCTGGAATATTGCAAAGGCTGTTTTTGATGCGCTCGGTGCAAAGACTTACGTGATTAATGCGGAGCCGGATGGAACGAATATCAACCGCGATGCGGGTTCGACCCATATCGAAGGACTGCAGAGACTTGTGGTGGAAAAGGGACTCGATGTCGGGTTTGCGTATGACGGCGACGCGGACCGCTGCCTCTGTGTGGATGAAAAGGGTAATGTGATCACGGGTGACCACATCCTCTATATTTATGGAAAGTACATGAAAGAGCGCAGCAAGCTGCTCCAGAACACGGTGGTCACAACGGTTATGTCAAACTTTGGACTGTACAAGGCATTTGACGAGCTTGGCATTGACTATGCGAAGACGGCAGTCGGTGACAAATACGTTTACGAGTATATGATGAAGAATGGCTGCCGGATCGGCGGTGAGCAGAGCGGCCATATCATTTTCAGTAAATATGCGAGCACCGGTGACGGTATCCTGACGAGCCTTAAAATGATGGAAGTTATGATGGCACGCAAGAAAAAGATGAGTGAGCTGACGGAGGGACTGACGATTTACCCGCAGGTACTGGTAAATGTACGCGTCACCGATAAGAAGGCAGCACAGGCAGACCCGGCGGTGCAGGAGGCAGTTGCAGGTGCAGCACAGGCACTTGGCGATACCGGCCGCATTCTGGTGCGTGAGTCCGGTACGGAGCCGGTAGTCCGTGTAATGGTGGAGGCAGAGACGGAAGAAGTTTGCCATCAGTATGTGGACAGTGTGGTTGAGGTGATTAAAGCGAAAGGATATGCGGTATAAGGAGAAACGGCATAGCATGCTGTTTTTCTGTACGCAGGAACGGTAGAACTTATTTTATGCTTTATATGATTGAAACGATTAACACAGCAGTCAATAATTTTATCTGGGGAGTTCCGGCGATGATCTGTATCTTCGGTGTGGGACTGTTTCTCAGTGTGCGGACGAATTTTCTGCAGATCCGCAAATTCCCGTATGCGATTCGCACGACGATTGGACGAATGTTCCGCAAAAGAAATGCTTCAGATGGAGCAATGACGCCGTTTCAGGCGGTTTGTACGGCGCTCGCAGCAACGGTTGGTACCGGAAATATCGCAGGTGTGGCCGGAGCGATCGCAATCGGTGGTCCCGGCGCGGTGTTCTGGATGTGGATCTCGGCGCTGCTTGGTATGTGTACGAAGTATGCGGAGGTTACACTTGCGGTGCATTTCCGGGAAAAGAATACGAATGGGGAACTGGTCGGCGGACCGATGTATTACATAAAGAACGGACTGGATAAGAAATGGCATTTTCTGGCGTATCTGTTTTCTGCATTCGGCGTACTGACCGTGTTTGGTACGGGAAATGCGACACAGGTCAATACGATCACGACAGCGGTCAATTCAGCTTTGCTGAATTATCATTTGCTTGGGAAGGATCAGGTTCCCACCTCGAATCTTATTATCGGTATTGTGATCGCGGTTTTGGTAGGCATGATTTTGCTTGGCGGAATCAAACGAATCGGAAGAGTAACGGAGAAGCTGGTGCCGTTTATGGCGCTTCTCTATGTGATTCTTGGACTTGGCGTTATTGTGATTCATGCAAAGGCTCTGCCGTCTGTATTTGGCGCGATCATCGGAGGCGCTTTTAACCCGTCTGCAGTGACGGGCGGTATTGTCGGCAGTATGTTTGTGAGTATGAAGAAGGGTGTTTCCCGTGGAATCTTCTCGAATGAGGCGGGACTTGGTACGGGCTCGATTGCGCATGCCTGCGCAGATACGCGCAAACCGGTAAAGCAGGGAATGTTTGGTATCTTTGAAGTGTTCACGGATACGATCGTGATCTGCACACTGACGGCACTCGTAATTCTGTGCAGCGGTATTGCAGTACCGTACGGTGAAGCGGCCGGTGCAGAGCTGACGATTCGGGGCTTTACAAGTACGTATGGCAGCTGGATCTCAATCTTTACTGCATTTGCCATGTGCTGCTTTGCTTTTTCGACAACGATCGGCTGGGGACTGTATGGTGCGCGCTGTATTGAGTTCTTGTTTTCAGAAAAGGTAACGAAGCCGTTTATGGTCGTTTATTCGCTTGTGGCAATCGTTGGTGCAACGGCAAATCTGGGTCTGATGTGGAGCATTGCCGAGACGTTTAACGGTTTGATGGCAATTCCGAACCTGATCGCACTGTTCCTGCTTTCCGGTACAGTTGTAAAGCTTACAAAGGAATATTTTGCATCGGAAGAGGCGCTGCGGTAAGAGAAAAAGAAAAAAGAGAACATAAGAAAGAGAACATAAAAAAGAGTGGGACTGCAGGTGACAGGATCGGCAGTCCCACTCTTTTAATCTTCTTTGGCCCATCCGTATGCGTATTTGACTGCTTTTTCCCACCCGTGGATCCGGGCGGAGCGTTCGCTGGAAGGAATAGAAGGATGGAAGGTACGGTCTATGGAAAGGTTTTTGATCACTGCTTCCTTGTCCGGCCAGTAGCCAACGGCAAGACCGGCAAGATAGGCTGCCCCCATCGCAGTGGTTTCAACACAGCGCGGCCGATTGACCGGAGCACCGATGATATCAGCCTGCGTCTGCATGAGAAAATCATTTGCGCAGGCACCGCCATCGACCTTCAGTGCGGACAGAGAAATACCGGAGTCTGCCTTCATGGCATCAAGTACATCGTAGACTTGGTAAGCCAGTGATTCAAGCGTAGCGCGGATGATGTGGTATTTATTGACGCCGCGGGTGATGCCGACGATCGTACCTCTGGCATACTGATCCCAGTGCGGCGCGCCAAGACCGGTAAAGGCCGGTACGACGTAGCAGCCGTTTGTGTCAGGTACCTTTTTTGCCATATATTCAGAGTCCTCTGCCGAGTCAATCAGACGCATTTCATCGCGCAGCCACTGAATTGCGGCACCGGCTACGAAGATGGAGCCTTCCAGCGCGTAGGTTACTTTTCCGTCCAGTCCCCAGGCGATTGTCGTGACAAGTCCATTTTCGGAAAACACCGGTTTGTTTCCGGTATTCATCAGAAGAAAGCAGCCGGTGCCGTATGTGTTTTTTGCTTCTCCCGGCTGAAAACAGGTCTGACCGAACAGAGCGGACTGCTGGTCACCGGCAGCACCGGCGATAAGGATCGGACCGCCGAGAAAAGAAGGATCGGCAGTGCCGTAAATATCGCTGGAGGGGCGGACATCAGGGAGCATACAGCGCGGAATCGAAAGCTCGCGGAGAATCTCGTCATCCCAGGTGAGCGTATTGATATTGAAAAGCATGGTGCGGGAGGCATTGGAATAATCCGTAATGTGCACGGCTCCCTTTGTCAGCTTCCAGATCAGCCATGTTTCTACGGTGCCAAAAAGCAGGTCACCGTTTTCTGCGCGTACTCTTGCGTCTGGCACGTGATCAAGAATCCATTTGATCTTGGTGGCAGAAAAATAAGCATCGATCACTAGCCCGGTTTTTTTGCGGAAAAGCTCAGTCAGTCCTTTTGCTTTTAGCTCGTCGCAGTATTCGGAGGTCCGGCGGCACTGCCAGACGATTGCGTGACAGACCGGCTCGCCGGTATGGCGGTCCCAGACGATGGCTGTTTCACGCTGGTTGGAGATGCCGATTGCTGAGATTTCAGCGGCAGTCGCGCCGATTTTATTCATCGCCTCAACCGCTACGCCGAGCATGCTCGCCCAGATTTCGTCCGCATCGTGCTCAACCCAGCCAGGCTTTGGAAAATATTGCGTGAATTCACGCTGCGCACAGCTGCAGATTTCTCCCTTTTGGTTAAACAGGATACAGCGGTTGCTGGTGGTGCCGGCATCGAGCGCCATTATGTATTTGTTTGTGTTCATATGCAGATACCTCATTTCTTCGTGATTCGTTTAACCGAAGCCATCTGCTGTGCAGTTATTCGGTTGTAACAGGTATGTTCTGACTTTTGATTATGGCATAAATAGCATGGAAATGCAACCGATACCTCATTTCTGCGGAAAATGGAAAGTGATTGATTTCCGTTTTTTTTCATAGTACAATAAAAAGATATAAGTTCAAAAGATGCATGCGGGTCATTAAGCCATAAAACTACTCCTGCGCAAGCACATTGTGGTTTCCTGTTTTTGACCTGGCATCATAAAGTGTATATATAGTACGGCAAAGGAGGATGAAAATGGCGTTTGAAAGAAGAACCAAGGAGGCACAGCCGGTGCTGGCGATCTGCTATGATTTTGACAGGACGCTGTCGCCTGATGATATGCAGGCACAGGGCTATATTCAGTCGGTAGGATATGATATCGGACCTTTCTGGGCAGAGACGAATCATCTGGCGCAGGAAAATGATATGGACACGAATCTTGCCTATATGTACAAAATGGTGCAGGAGTCGGAAGGAAAGCTGATTTTCAGCCGTGAGAGCCTTGCCGGTTACGGAGCAAAGGTAAAGCTGTTCCCCGGTGTTTTGCAGTGGTTCGAACGGATTCGTGCTTACGGAAAGGAGCATGGTGTGATCGTGGAGCATTACATCATTTCTTCTGGATTAAAGGAGATGATCGAAGGTACGGAAATCGCAAAAAATGGTGTATTTGAGAAAATTTATGCAAGTTCTTTCTATTATAATGTACGCGGCGTGGCGGTATGGCCGGCGCAGGTGATCAATTATACGAGTAAGACGCAGTTTCTGTTTCGGATTGAAAAGGGTGTTCTTGATATCAATGATCCTGGTGTAAACGATTACTTTCCTCCGGAGGAGATGCGGGTTCCGTTTCGGAATATGGTCTATATTGGGGACAGTGATACGGATATCCCGTGTATGAAGCTTGTGAATGCTTACGGAGGTCATTCCATCGGTGTATACGATCCACAGACGGGCAACAGAGAAAAGGTCCACCGGATGATCCTGGATGGGCGGATTCGATATGTGGCAGCAGCGGATTATTCTGAAAATCAGGAGCTGGATCGCCTGGTGAAGGCGATCATTGATAAAACTGCTGCATATGAAAAGCTTGAATCCCAATATTTTTCTGATATGGCAGAGGCAAAAAAAACAGGGGAAATAATTGACAAAAGAATGTAAATAAGGTATTCTTATCACGAAGTCACACAGGGCCGATGAAGATGCACAGCGTCGGATGCGGCTTTTTTAATGTTTGGATGGTAAATCATCATCAGCCTGTGCGTATCGCATGGATCAGCCGCAGTAAAGTAAGCAGCGAAGCGGATTGCGAATATCCGTTTTACGCAGCGCTTGTCTTGGGGACTTCAGATGATGAGACGGATTCGGGATGGAGACAGCGAAAATGACAACAGGAATCTGTGATATGCATTGCCACATTCTTCCAAAGCTGGATGATGGCTCAAAAAGCATGGATGAGACGATTCAGGCAATCGAAGAAGGTGTAAGGCAGGGGATTCGCACGATGATAGCGACCCCACATTTTTACCCGGGAAGGTACGAGGCAGATGTGCAGACGATTCTGCAAAAGGTTGAAAATATTCAGCTGATCTGTCAGGAACAGAATCTTCCGGTGAGGCTGTATGCCGGACAGGAATGCTTTTATTATTCCGGTCTTTTGGAGCAGCTGAAAGAGGGGCGTGCCCTGACGCTGGCGGGAAGCCGCTATGTACTGGTGGAATTTTCACCGGACTGTATTTATTCTCAGCTTTTTTATGGATTGTCCGAACTGATAAGGGGCGGTTATCTTCCGGTACTGGCGCATTTTGAGCGTTATGAATGCCTTCGGAAGGAAGAACGTTTAAAGGAGCTGAAGGATGCAGGCATACTGCTGCAGATGAATTATGATACGCTGCTTCAAAGGGGGCTGTTTGGGAAAACCAGATGGCGTACACTTATGAAAAGCGGTATGGTCGATTTGCTTGGCAGCGACTGCCACGGAATGATGTTCCGGCCGTATCATGTGGATGAGGCTTGCAGGTGGCTGGAAAAAAACGTGGATCCAAAGCTGCGGCAGAGGATGCTTGAGAGAAATGTGCAGAAAATATTAAACAGAGACTAACAGGGAGATACTATGGAAAACAACACAGAACAGCAGAAGATAGCCGCCATGCGGCAGGACGATGAGATGGAAATTGATCTGCGGGAAATTTTCTTCCTTCTGAAATCAAGATGGAAGTCGATTTTCCTTGCAATGCTGATTGGCGCAGCGATCTTTGGTGCTTATCATGTATTTATGGTAAAGCCGTCCTATCAGGCGGATGCTTCGATCTACATAACAAATACGGATTCCGTGATCACGTTTTCGGATCTGCAGCTGTCATCGGCGCTGACGGAAGATTACGCCAACATCATCAAGAGCCGTACCGTATTAAACCGCGTGATCAAAGAGCTGGATCTGGATCTGAATTATAAGGCACTTGGCAATCTGATTTCCGTGGGAAATCCGGATGACAGCCATATCATCACGATCAAAGTAACGTGCGATGATCCGGAGCTGAGCAGAAATATTGCAAACGCACTGATGAATGTGAGTATTGAGCAGATTTATCAGATTATCGGAAGCAGTGAGCCGACGGTCATTGACTATTCAGTCGCAGAGGCAGTGGCAGATGTGACACCTGGTATTTCCAAATATCTGATGATGGGTGCGCTGCTTGGCGCAGTGATCGTATGCGGAATTGTGATCCTGAGAATGCTTATGGATTCGACAATCAAGGGGGAGGAAGATGTGGAGAAGTATCTGCAGCTTCCGGTACTGGCCGCAGTGCCATATATCAATGAAGTGAACAGAAAGTGAGGCACAGCAGATGGAAGAGCAGAATTACAGAAGAGAATTGCCGGGCAGCAGACGGGTGATTCCGGATATAAAAGATCTGCCGTTTTCGGCGAGGGAAGCTTTGAATGTCCTGCGCGGAAACATTCAGCTGAGCGGTTTTGACCTGAAGGTGATCGCCGTGACAAGCGCAATGGCGAATGAGGGAAAATCAACGATTGCGTTCCGGCTTGCAAAGAGTTTTTCCGCACTGAAGAAGCGGACGCTTTATCTGGACTGCGATATCCGAAATTCTTCCACAATGGCAAGATATGACATTCGGGAAGAGGTAAGGGGACTCAGTGAGTTTCTCTGCGGAGAAGCGGTGATGAATGAGATTATCTATCGGACGGATGACCGGTATATGGATATAATCTTTACCGGTGCGATTGCACCGAACCCGAGTGAACTCGTTTCAGGCAAGCTGTTTACCCTGCTTCTGGAAGAAATGCGGAAGCGGTATGACTATATTATCGTGGATACGCCGCCGGTCAACCCGGTCATCGACGGAGCGCTGATCGCAAAGAAATGTGACGGTACGGTGCTTGTCATTGAAAACGGAGTGACGGAGCGTGCGCAGGCCGTTCATGCGAAGCGCCAGCTGGAGTACGGCGGGATTAAGCTTCTTGGAGCCGTTCTGAACCGCATCGGAGCGGAGAAGAAGGGTTATGGCTACGGATATGGATATGGCTATGGCTACGGTTACGGCTACGGTTATGGTTATGGAAAAGAAGCAAAAGAAAAGAAGAAAAGAAATCGAAAATAAGAGGGCAGAGAAAAAATGAGCAGTCACAGTTCCGGAAAAGGACATCACCATCACCACCATGGTATCTGGTATCGGATGCGCCGATGGATGCGGCATAATAAAAAGTTTGCAGCAGCTGCAGCTTTGCTTTGCATCGTGGTTTTGTCTGCAGGCGGATTTTTTCTTCTGCATTCCCAGAAAGAGCAGAGCCGTCTCCACGTGACGGCCGGGAATTCTGTCGATATGAAGGGCGGATACCGGACGATTACCTGGAAAGACAAAGACTATCAGTATAATTCGCTGATCACGACTATTCTGTACGCCGGACTGGACTCGACAGACCCTCTGAAAGCATCAGAGACCTACAGCAACAAAGCACGTGCTGACAGTGTTTCGGTGGTAATATTGGATAAAAAAAAGAAAAAAATGAGCATTCTTGCCCTGAACCGTGATACAATGACAGAGATCAGACGATACACGAGGACGGGAGAGGACATGGGGACTTACGTCAGCCATCTCGGATATGCGTACAGCTATGGAGACGGCGGAGAGGTAAGCTGCGAGGATCTGAAGGAAGCAGTGGAGAAGCTTCTCGGCATCTCGATTGATGAATATGCTGTCACAAATCAGTCCTCGATCACTTCGATCAATGATCTGGTCGGCGGTGTGACAGTGACTGTTCCGAATGATGACCTTGCAGCGATGTATCCTGAACTGAAAAAGGGCGCTGTCGTGACACTGGATGATTCCAATGTCAAAGATTTTCTGCAGCACAGAGACACGGCCGCAGATTTCAGCAACGAAGGCCGTATTGAGCGCCAGCAGGCGTATGTGACAGCTTATGTCGACCTGCTGAAAGACCGGCTTGCCAGTGAACCGGATCAGCTCTGGCAGGAGATTGGTCAGATGAATGACTATCTTCAGACGAGCATTACGAAGAATAAATATCTGTCCCTGGCGAGACTTCTGGAGAAGGTATCTTTTACTGATGCGGATTATTACAGGCCGACAGGAAAGGATTCCGCCGGTGAACTGCACGATGAGTTTTATGTCGACGAAGATGCACTGCGGCAGCTGGTCATCGATCTGTTTTATGAAGAGGTCTGAGACCGAAATTAAATCTGGTTTAAACTTAGCAATAAGTTTGAACATAAATCGGCGGGTTTCCGCCGGACAAATTTTCAGGAAAGGAGGAGTGAACATGAAGAAGTTTACCGCATTTTTCTGCGCGGCAACGATGGCACTCGGCATGTCTGCCAGCGCACTTGCCGCACCGAGCATCGGAGAACTGATTCCGGAAGCACCGACACTGTTATCAGGCGAGATCAGAGATGGCTGGTGGCTGACAGTTACCAATGCTGATCCTGATAAGTATGAAGATGAAACTGTAAAAGATATCGTCAGCCGTTATAATGACGATGATGATCTTACAGTTACTACAGTTGTGGATGTGCTGGAAGCACTTGGAGTTGATCTGACTCAGGAGATCAAAACCACCAAAGGTAATGTGATTGATCCGACGCTGTATAAGGCGCTCACACCGTTTGTTGATCTTGTAATCACAAATGGTACAGAGGTAGCTTACAAGGCAGCTGATGAGGATAGTGTAGAGGCCCAGACTGAGGCTGCTCTTGAGACAGAAGCCCAGACTGAGGTGACTGTTGCGGAGGAAGCACCAGAGGGAATCAAGGCTTCTATGAAAGTAGAGCCGGCAAAAGACCTGAAGCTGGAGAATCTTGCAATTATGCAGATTGACCCGTTTACAGCAGATCCATATTTCATCGAACTGGACGACTATGTTGCAGAGACCGGTGAGATTACAGCAACGTTCCCGTGCCTTGGCCCGATCATGATTCTCTACACAGAGAATCCGGAAGAAGCTCTGAAGGCTCCGGTGGCAGCTCAGGCTGTAACGGAGGCAGCAACGGAAGCGGTTGTGACGGAAGCAGCGACTGAGGCAGCTACAGAAGCAGCTGTAACAGAAGCCGCAACTGAGGTGGCTACAGAGGCAGCAGCTCAGTAGATTTTCACATCGCAATGAAGTGAACAGGCAGGACGGAGTCTTCGAAAGGAGCCCCGTTCTGTATCTGTGCATGTGTATTGCAGGTATTTTACTTGACTGAATCAGGCAAGTTCCCTGATTCAATTGTGTATATCCTCACTTTCACATTATATTTTATACGGGGATGCACAAATAAATATCAATTCGTTGATTAATCGGTTATGTTGATTACATTATTACTGTAATAGGAGTGCAGAATATGGCGAAAAACAGAAATCCTGAATCTGAAAGAAATCCATTCAAAGTGGTTCTATATATACTGATTGTGCTGGCACTGATCGGCTGCATTGGTTTCCTTTTTTATGAAAATCGGCAGAGAAAGGCGGCTTACCGTGAGGAGATCGAGCAGATGGCATCAGGTGAGACTGAGTATGTCCGTGCAGAGCGTATGAGTGAGACAGAAACGGAAAAGCAGACAGAGAAACAGACGGAAAAGAAGCAGTCTGGAAAAAATATGACTGATTCCCCGAAAGGCGAGACTGAGACGGAAAGCGAGTCAGAATCAGAAACGGACAAAACTGACGCTGCAGAAAGTACAGAATCCGAGAGTGAGACAGAACTTTCTGCTGAAACAGAAAGTGAAACAGAGACGGAATCCGAATCAGAATCAGAAAGTGAAGAAACAAAAACTGCTTTGCCCCAAAAACTGCGTTCGATCAAGATCGTAGTGCTGAATGCAAGCGGCAAAGAAGGTGCTGCTTCGATGTGGAAAGAAGTGCTGAAAAAGGGCGGATACAAGACGATTTCTGTTGGAAGCTATTCTCATAAGGAGGAAGGCACAACGATCTACACAAAGAATGCGGAATTAGGCGAGGATCTCCGGTCTATTTTCCCAAATTCCAATGTGTATGAATCTGGAATGGATGAAGTAAAAAGCGAGATCGAATTGCCGGGTACGGTAGAGAATGCGAATAACGCGGATGCTTATATCGTAGTAGGAAAGAATAATACAGAAGTTTTCTGACCGGATTTTTAAAACCGCAAAAAGAAATTTAGGAAAAGAAGCCTGAGAAATCAGAAAAATGGATTTCCCAGACTTTTTTATTTGCTGAAAAATCCCGGTTACGAAAGGCTGTAACCTGGAAAGAAATGTGAGTACTATAATTTGGCTGAAACAGGTCAGAAAGTAAATGTGTCCTTAAATCCAAGCCATTTCTGATCTTTATCACTTAAATTCAGCGGCGTGCCGTCTGCCAGCGTATAACCCTCTGCCGAAGGAGTGCCATGGTAAGTGCCGACTACCTGCGGCCATACGATGCCAAGCTCCGGATCATTCCAGGCCATGCCGCCTTCGTCACCCGGACGATAGAAGTCCGTGCATTTATAGCAGAATTCGGCGATATCGCTGAGCACAAGAAATCCATGCGCGAAGCCCTGCGGAATATAGAACTGTTTATGGTTTTCCTCGGTAAGTTCAATTCCGTACCATTTGCCGTAGGTTTTGCTGTCTTTGCGCAGGTCCACAGCCACGTCAAAGACAGAACCGCGGATAACACGTACCAGTTTTCCCTGCGGATGCTCTTTCTGATAATGAAGGCCGCGCAGGACGCCTTTTATGGAACTGGACTGGTTGTCCTGGACGAATTCCATGGTCAGTCCGGCTTCTTTCATATCATTCTGATTGTAGGTTTCTACAAAATATCCACGGGCATCGCCATGCACGGTTGGGGTAATCGTGCAGAGTCCTTCGATGCCGCCTGCATTTTTTTCAACTTTAATCTGTCCCATTGTTAATCTCCTGAAATATTCTGTCAGAAGCGCTTCAAATCAGGCTGTCATGATCTGATCTGAGAGCGCTTTTTCTTTGTTTAAAGTGTTCAAAATGGATCTTTGTAATCCACCACGCTGCACCTGAGTGGGTCAAAACGGATATTGCATGAGATAGCGGTGAAGTGCATCCTGCCAGGTGGGAAGCGGAGAGAAACCGTTTGCAGCAAGTTTGCTCTTGTCAAGCCGGCTGTTGAACGGTCTGGCTGCTTTGGAAAGACCGTATTCGGCAGTTGTAACCGGGAGCACTGTGAGACGGTCCTCTGAGTATTCGGTATGGCCCAGCTCCACTGCCTGGCGGAAGATTTCTTTCGTAAAATCATACCAGCTGATGTAGCCGCCCTCGTTTGTCGCGTGATAGTAACCGTATTTGCTGCTTTCTGCCATATCACAGAGCAGTACCGCGAGGTCAAATGTATAGGTAGGGGTACCGATCTGGTCATTGACTACGCGGAGCGTGCCGTGTGTTTTTCCGACGTTTAACATGGTCTTGATGAAGTTATTTCCGTTCGCTCCGAATACCCATGCGATACGGACAATAAAATACTTTTCAAGCAGGGAGGAGACGGCGAGTTCTCCGTCCAGCTTTGTCTTTCCATATACATTCAGCGGCTGATAATCTTTGCAGTCCGGTTCCCATGGTGTGGTGCCCTGACCGTTAAAGACGTAGTCTGTGGAGAGGTAAATCATTTTTGCATCGATCTTCCTGCAGGCACGGGCGATATTTTCGGTGCCCCCGACATTGATAGCGCGTACTTTTGCAATTTTATCCTCGTCCTCTGCGAGATCGACCGCGGTCCAGGCAGCGCAGTGTATGATGACATCAGGTGCTGTCTCTTCTATGACGCGGGAGACAGCCTGGCTGTCCGTGATATCCAGCTGCACATAAGGTGCTGTGGTGACGGCAGTACCGTCTGAAATTCCGGAATATTCCGGTGCAAGATCCGATCCGACGCATGCGTGGCCACGTTTTACCAGCTCATTGATGACATCATGGCCGAGCTGTCCGCCGACTCCGGTAACAAATACTTTCATAAGAGGCCTCCTTAGCGGTTTCCGTACATTTTTTTGTAGTAATTCTGATATTCGCCGGAAATGATCGTTTCCCACCATTCACGGTTGTTTAAATACCAGTCGATGGTCTTTTTGATTCCGTCTGCAAATTTTGTTTCCGGCAGCCAGCCGAGTTCATTGTGGATCTTGGTCGGATCGATCGCGTAACGCATGTCATGTCCCTTACGGTCTGCTACGTAGGTGATCAGGCTTTCCGGTTTGCCGAGTTCGCGGCAGATGAGTTTTACGATATCGATGTTGCGCATTTCATTGTGTCCGCCGACGTTGTAGACTTCGCCGACACGTCCTTTGTGGATGATCAGATCGATCGCGCGGCAGTGATCCTCAACGTACAGCCAGTCGCGCACGTTTTCTCCTTTTCCGTAGACCGGAAGCGGTTTGTCGTTTAATGCATTGGCGATCATGAGTGGGATCAGTTTCTCCGGAAAATGATAAGGCCCGTAGTTGTTGGAGCAGCGGCTGATCGTGACCGGGAGTCCATACGTGCGATGGTAGGCGAGGACGAGAAGATCTGCGCCTGCCTTGGAAGAACTGTACGGGGAGCTGGTATGGATCGGGGTCTCCTCTGTAAAGAAAAGATCCGGGCGGTCCAGCGGAAGATCTCCGTACACTTCGTCGGTTGATACCTGATGATAACGGGTGATGCCGTATTTGCGGCAGGCATCCATCAGAACAGCGGTTCCTTTGATGTTGGTATCAAGGAAAATTTCCGGGTTTTCGATGGAGCGGTCTACGTGAGACTCAGCTGCGAAGTTCACTACGATGTCCGGATGCTCTTCCTCAAAGAGACGGTAAACGGCTTCACGGTCCGTGATGCTGTCTTTTACAAAACGGAAATTCGGCTTATCCATGACCGGAGCGAGCGTGGAAAGATTGCCCGCGTAGGTCAGGCAGTCTAGGCAGACGATCCGGTAATCCGGATGAGCCTTAAGCATGTGAAAAATAAAGTTGCTTCCGATAAATCCGGCACCGCCGGTAACGATAATGTTCATATGTGATAAAATCTCCTTTGCGTTTGATGTTTAAATAAGCACTTAAATTTACCGGTGCAGAATATCGATATATTTGTGGTCCAGTACATCCTTCAAATACTGTCCGTACTGATTTTTTTTCAATACTTCGTAAACTTTCAGCACTTCTTCTTCTGTGATCCAGCCGTTTAAGTAAGCGATTTCCTCGAGGCAGGCGATCTTTCGATGCTGATGCGATTCAATCGTCTTGACGAAGTTGGTTGCTTCAACGAGGCTTTCGTGTGTGCCGGTATCCAGCCAGGTAAAGCCCTGTCCGAGCAGTTCGACATTCAGATTCCCGTTTTCCAGATAGATGCGGTTCAGATCCGTGATTTCGAGCTCGCCGCGTGCGCTTGGCTTTAAATTTTTGGCATATTCCACGACTTTATTATCGTAGAAATACAGTCCGGTGACGCAGTAATTGCTTTTTGGATGGGCAGGTTTTTCTTCGATGGAGACTGCTTTGCCTTCCTCATTGAATTCGACGATGCCAAAGCGCTCCGGATCATCGACATAATAGCCGAATACGGTTGCACCTTTGCCGGTCTCTGCATTTAAAACAGCATCCTTAAGGCGCTGCTGAAGTCCCTGGCCGGTAAAAATATTATCGCCGAGTACCATGGCTACGGTGTCATCTCCGATAAATTCTTCTCCGATGATGAATGCCTGTGCCAGTCCGTCCGGGCTTGGCTGTACGGCGTAAGTCAGGTGCACACCAAACTGGTGGCCGTCACCGAGCAGTTCGTGGAAGCGTGGCGTATCCTGAGGTGTTGAGATGATCAGGATATCACGGATTCCGGCATTCATCAGAACCGACATGGGATAGTAGATCATTGGCTTGTCGTAGATCGGAAGAAGCTGTTTTGACGTTACCATAGTGAGTGGATACAAACGTGTGCCGGATCCGCCGGCGAGAATGATTCCCTTCATAGGATAACCCTCCTTTGTATAATGTACCGGATTGACCGGTCATGTATCGAGTGTGGTTTCTTCTGTCATGCAGCTATTATAAAAGATGACGTAACGTCACCTGCAAGTGTTTTTTTCTTTTTTGCTCATTTTTTATTTTAACCGAATCAAGTAAGTCCCCTGCGAGGTTGCGCGGAGCAATAAGCAGTGGGCAGGTGGAATTTATCTGCGGCAAAGGAAAATACCGGCTTCCTTTGTAATAGAAAATCCACTCTGTACTTTTTTCTCGACAAAGGCGCGGAAATCATGGTAGCGGTCGAGCAGTAATTGATTTTGATTCCCGTGACAGGAAAGAATGTACTCAATCAGCGGTTCCGGGCGGTCAAGACGGATCGCATCCTCATACATGCGTCTGGAAACGGAGGAAAAATATGGCTGCAGGAGACTGGCACCTCCTGAGAGCCCGAAGCGGTCGTACAGCTTTTCCGCGGAGAGGACGATACGGGCATCAAAATCCTGGACAAGTGCGCTGATCTCCTGCATGTGATGCTTTCCGTAGGTACTGCAGATGAAAGTTCCGCCGGGACGCAGGACGCGTCGGATTTCTTCGAAGACGGAAGCGAGATCATTGCAGTAAAACAGGACGTGATTGGCAAAGATAAGGTCAAAGGATTCATCCGGAAACGGAATGGAGCAGCAGTCAAAGGTCAGAAAAGAAAAGCGCCTGTCCTGTGCGCCGATGGTTCGCCTGGCATCACGCAGCATGCCATCCGAGATATCAGAGAGTGTAATGTGTATGTGGTCCGGGATACGGTCTCTGTTTTCCTGCCAGAGTGCGCCGGTGCCGCAGCCGACTTCAAGTATTTCCATGCCGGAGTGAATAGTACTTTGCCGGTACAGCCAGGGGAACCAGCCTTCCTGATTGATGGAATAATCGCGGTGCAGCTGGATGCGCGCGGAAATATTTGTGGCATCCTGATACTGCGTTTTGAGGCTTTTTTCCATATTAGTGAGGTGGATCAGATCGAGCATCTGGCTCCAGTCGATCTGCTTTTGCTCACCGATGGCAGAAATGGTGTTGTCGATTGCGTGTTCGACGAGCTGAAGCTGTTCCATGCGGTCCTGAATCAGTTTTTTCTGCATTTTCAGAGAGCTGAGCATGAAGTGGCAGTCGAGGTCATTGATCGTCATCTCACGGATGTCATCGAGTGAGAAACCAAGGTATTTGAGCAGAAGGATCTGCTGCAGCCTGGCAAAATCAGAATCTGTATAAAAACGGGCGCCGGACGGTGTGACGCAGGAAGGCTTCAGGATATTCTGTTTATCATAAAAACGGATTGTACGAACCGAGACGCTTGCCATTTTCGCAAACTGTCCGGAGGAATAGTAGCCGGGTAATTTCATGAGGCTCCTTTCTGTGGAAAATGAAATGACGGTATAAGTTTTCCTGACATTGAGCAGGCAGGTATATTCAGGTATATTTATTCAGGTATATTATAGTAAAAAAAGAGAAGAAGTGCAATCGGGGTCTCATGCATGACTTCACTTCTTCGTACTTGACAGAATTCGGGAAAAAGTGAATAATGAAGAAAAAAGGAAAAGGAGAATAAAAATGGCAGTACTTACAATAACAAAAGAAAATTTTGAGGAGAAAGTATTAAAGGCAGACAAGCCGGTGCTGATTGATATCTGGGCTGTATGGTGCGGACCGTGCCAGATGCTTGCACCGATCGTGGAGGAGATCAGCGAGGCGCATCCGGAGATCATCGTTGGAAAGGTCAATGCAGATGAAGAGATGGAGCTGGTACAGCGTTTCAAAGCAGCCGCAATTCCGATGCTGGTACTGATGAAAGACGGAGAGATCGTGAAAAAATCCGTCGGATATAAGACGCGAGAGGAACTGGAAGCAGAGTTGTTTTAGCTAATATTAAGTTTTTCTAAAGTGGGTTGACATCTCCCTTTTTTATGATATTATTTGAATAACTCGCAGTGCGAGATATCTGGTGCGCAAAGGGTATTTTTGACGATATGGAGAAAGCACCAGTGACCGCCGGATCAGAGAGACTAATAAAACAGGGGAGGGCATCTGATATGAATATGAATGAATTTACCGCAGAGCATGCGAAGAAGTGCCAGCAGGTCGATACGATCGATAAGGATCTGTACCTGAAATACGGTGTGAAGCGCGGACTGCGTGACCTGAACGGACAGGGCGTCCTGACCGGACTGACAAATATTTCCAATGTGGTCGCCTTTAAACAGGAAGACGGACAGCGCGTTCCCTGCGATGGACAGCTGTGGTACCGCGGATACAATGTGGAAGATCTGATCCGGGGCAGCGGAGATTCCCTGTTTGGATTTGAAGAGACAGCATACCTGCTTTTGTTTGGGGAGCTGCCGCCCGAGACAGAGATGAAGAATTTTAAGGAGGTGCTTGCACTAAGCAGAGACCTTCCGACAAATTTTGTGCGTGACGTTATCATGAAAGCGCCGAGTGCCGACATCATGAATTCCATGACGAAAAGTGTGCTGACGCTTGCATCGTATGATAAGGATGCTACAGTTCTTGATCTGGACAATGTACTGCGTCAGTGTATGATGCTGATCAGCGTTTTTTCGATGCTGGCGGTATATGCTTATCACGCATACAACCATTATGACAAAGATGAAAGCATGTACATTCACCGCCCGGATCCGTCACTTTCCACCGCTGAAAATTTCCTGCGAATGCTGCGTCCGGACAAAGAGTTCAACAATCTGGAAGCGAAAGTGCTTGAGGTTGCACTGATCCTGCATATGGAGCATGGCGGCGGAAACAATTCCACGTTTACGACGCGTGTCGTCACGTCGTCAGGTTCAGATACATATTCTGCGATTGCAGCGGCGCTCTGTTCTCTGAAGGGACCGAAGCATGGCGGAGCAAATCTGATGGTCATGAAAATGATGGATGATATCCGTGCACATGTGAAAAATTATAAGGACGACGAGGAGATTGAGTATTATCTGGCGAAGATCCTGAATAAAGAGACGTTTGACCATAAAGGACTGATTTATGGTATGGGACATGCGGTCTATTCGGTGTCTGATCCGCGTGAACGCGTACTGAAGAGCTTTGTGGAGCGTCTTGCAGTACAGAAAAACAGAGAGGAAGACATGGGGCTGTATCAGCGGATCGAGGAGATTGCACCGATGCTGATCGCAAAGCAGCGCAAGATGTATAAAGGCGTCAGCCCAAACATCGACTTCTACAGTGGTTTTGTGTATGAGATGCTTGGCATTCCGATGGAGCTGTATACGCCGCTGTTTGCGATTGCACGTATTACCGGCTGGAGTGCACACCGGATTGAGGAGCTGGTGAGCATGGAGAAGATCATCCGTCCGGCTTATAAGAGCCTGATGGTAGAGCGTGAGTATGTGCCGAGAGATCAGCGCTGAGGCAAAGTGACAATGAACAGAGCAGGGTGTGGGAAAGCGAAAGGACAGGAGGCTGTCTGCCGGCCGGAGGTACAAAACAGCGCAGATCCGTTTCTTTCAGAGCTGCAGGAGCCAACGGAAGAGTCGGCAGACGTGATCAGCCGGGAGCTGTATGTCATGTTTGCCAATCTTGGCAGATGGCATCTGCAAAAAGAGGCGACGGCCAGTGTAAGTGGCGAGGAGGGACTGCTTCATTACCTCGCATACAAGAAAAATGGAGTGTCATCTGGTTTCCTGAAAGAGCAGCTGGATGTTGGCTCCGGCAGAATGGCGGATATATTAAAGCGCCTGGAAGAAAAAGAGCTGATTTCGAGAAGGGATGATCCGAAAGACAGCAGAAGAGTGATTGTATACATCACGGAGCAGGGCCGGGAGCATGCGGTGCGGACGAATGAACGGCTGTATGCATGGTACCGAAAGCTGCAGGCGTATCTTGGCGAACGCGACAGCAGGGAGCTGGTGCGGATCTTGAGGCGTCTGGGAAGCTTTGAGGAGGAGCGATCGGCAGGGAAAGAAGCATAGCAGGGTTTTGAAAGGAATAAAAAAGTCAGAAGAGATCATATCATTGTAAAATGAGATATCTTCTGACTTTTTGTTTGTTATGAGTTACCCAAGCAGTGCCTGGTCGTTTGCAAATTCTTCGCCGCTGACTTTTTCAAACTGCTCAAGCAGATCTTTTACCGTCAGCTTTTTCTTTTCTTCTCCGCTGATGTCGAGAATGATTTTTCCCTCACTCATCATGATCAGGCGGTTGCCGTGAAGGATCGCATCACGCATATTGTGTGTGATCATCAGAGTAGTCAGATGGTCGCGGTTGACGATCTGATCGGTGATAGAGAGTACCTTGGCTGCAGTTTTCGGATCGAGCGCAGCGGTGTGCTCGTCAAGCAGCAGAAGCTTTGGCTTCTTCAGGGTGGCCATAAGCAGTGTGAGAGCCTGGCGCTGTCCGCCGGAGAGAAGTCCTACCTTGGAGGTGAGACGGTTTTCAAGACCAAGACCGAGGGAAGCGAGCAGGGAAACGTATTCCTCCCGTTCCTGCTTTGTGATACCGGGACGGAGAGAACGCCTGTTTCCACGGCGCTTTGCGAGTGCCAGATTTTCCTGAATTTCCATTGTGGCGGCGGTTCCGGTCATCGGATCCTGGAAAACACGCCCGAGATAAACGGCACGCTTATGTTCCGGAAGTTTGGTGACATCATTCCCGTCGATGAGGATGCTGCCTTCGTCGACAAACCAGGTGCCGGCCACCGCATTGAGCAGAGTCGATTTTCCGGCTCCGTTTCCGCCGATGACTGTGACGAAATCTCCGTCATTTAAGGAGAGAGAAACGCCGTTGAGTGCTACCTTTTCATTGATAGTAGCAGGATTAAAGGTTTTGTAGATATTTTTCAGCTCAAGCATTTGAATTTCCTCCCCGTTTCATAGGTTTTGAAAAATATTTTCCCTTCCAGTACGGAGTTGCCAGGAAGATGGCAACGACGATTGCGGAAAGAAGCTTCAGCAGGTCGGTATCAATGCCGAGCCAGATGACGGTCTGTAATACGAGATAGTAGAGGATGGAACCAAGTGCAACACCGAGGAGACGCAGCGCAAAATTGCGGAAAATTTTGCTGAATACAGCCTCTCCGATGATGACAGCGGCCAGACCGATGACGATGGCACCGCGGCCCATATTGATATCTGCAAAGCCCTGATACTGTGCAAGCAATGCACTGGAAAGAGCGACAAGACCGTTTGAAACCATCAGGCCAAGCACTTTATTGAAGCTGGTGTTGATGCCCTGTGCGCGGGACATGCTGCTGTTGCAGCCGGTTGCACGGATCGCACAGCCAAGCTCAGTGCCGAAGAACCAGTACAGCACGGCAATCAGAACGACGATAAAGACAGCGACGACAAAGATTGTGTTCTGATAAAATGGTACGCCTTTGATGTAGCGCAGGGAGACGAGCAGGTCATATTTGCCGACAGAGATCGCCTGATTTGCCTTTCCCATAATTTTCAGATTGACGGAGTAAAGAGAAAGCTGGGTCAGAATACCGGAAAGGATTGCCGGGATTCCCATGCAGGTGTGAAAGATACCGGTAGCAAGTCCGGTGAGCATGCCTGCGCCCGTGGCTGCCAGCATGGATGGCCAGACACCAAAACCGGCCTGCATCATCATAATGCAGACCGCACCGCCGGTACACATGGAGCCGTCAACAGTCAGATCGGCGAAATCAAGAATGCGAAACGTAAGATATACGCCGATCGCCATAATGCCCCAGATCAGTCCCTGGGCGACCGCGCCCGGGAGCGCATTGATAAGAGTCATGATATTCATAAAAAAGTTCCTCCAGTTCAGATTAAATCGAGAATATCCGTTTTGACAGGGAGACTGCGCAGATGACAGGAAAGCCGGAGAAGGACTGCGCCAAAAGAACGCCAGTCCGTTTCCGGCTTGTTTGAACGCAGTCGCTTCGCGAACTGCGAATGTCCGATTTGTAAGCAGAGCAGTCTTTTTCAGAACGTACTGCTTTTTCTGCGTCTTATTCGGTTACAGCTTCGGTCTGGGCCTCTGCGTCAGATGCACCGATTGCAACGTAGTCGTCCGGAACGGTGACACCGAGCTCCTCGCAGATCTCTGCGTTGTACTCTTTGGTAAATTTCGGAGCATATTCGATCGGCATGGTAGAGATGTCTTCGCCGTCTGCAAGGATTTTTACGGCCATCTCGCCGGTTGCATAGCCAAGGTCATAGTAGTTGATGGAAAGAGTCGCTACGCCGCATCCGGAACAGATACCTTCCTCGCCTGTGATAACCGGAACCTGTTCCGGAAGGCAGATATTGTTGATAATCTCTGTGTTGGAAGCAACAGTGTTGTCCGTCGGTACGTAGATCACGTCTGATTCGGAAACAGCGGTTGTTACAACGGAGGAAAGATCGTTGGAATCAGAGAATGCGTAATATTCACACGTATAACCAAGATCCTCAAGGGCAGCCTTTACAGTATCTACCTGATACTGGGAATTTGGTTCAGCGGAGCAGTAGAGAAGTCCTACATTTTTTGCATCCGGAAACAGCTCCTGAAGCATGGCTGCCTGCTGATCAAGCGGAGCAAGATCAGAGGTACCGGAAATATTTCCGCCGACAGTACCGTTGAAATCATCAAGGCCGAGTGCTACGCCATATTCCGTAACTGCGGTACCGAGGATCGGGATCGTATCAGTGCCTGCCGCTGCGGCCTGCAGTGCAGGTGTGGCGTTTGCAAGGATCAGATCCACATCGTTGGAAACGAAGCTGTTGATGATGGTGGAACACGTATTGGAATCGCCCTGTGCATTCTGCTCGTCAAATGTAACTGCGTCGCCGAGCTTGTCGGTAAGCGCGTCCTTAAAGCCCTCTGTTGCTGCGTCGAGTGCGACATGCTGCACAAGCTGACAGATACCAACATTGTACGTCTGGCTTTCCTCAGCGCCGACCGGGCAGACCGTCATGACCCCGACTGCTGCAGCTACAAGGAGCGCAGAAATAACATTCTTTTTCATAGTGATGTACCTCCTGTGTGAGAAATAATACTGCGGCTCACCAACGCTTTAAACTGCCGCAAAATCTGCGAAAAGTATAACGCTTTAAAGCAGAAAAGTCAAGCAAAATAGAAAGATTTACATTTTTCGAAAAACAGATTGTATTTGCCGACCGTGCCATGTAGAATAGAATTGATAAAAATGTATTTTTGGGGAGGTTTTTATGGATTTCATTTTGACAGAAGATTCAAAAAAATACGAACGCGGCTTCCGGGAACTGCTTTTGGAGCGCGGTTATGACTGCAAGTCGGGAATACGTGTACAATTGAAAGAAAGTACAGAACGTGAAATTACCATCTCTTATGAAAAAGAGCAGGCGGTGATTACGGCGCCTGAGCCAGTATTTCTGTATCGCGGACTGATGAGTCTTGTGATGCAGCTGGAGGCGCATGGGACAGAGAGGCCGTATGCAAAGCGGGAAGAAATCTGGCTGGATCACAACGGCTGCATGGTCGACAGTTCCAGAAACTGTGTCATGAGCGTGTCAGCGGCGAAGGCATGGCTGAGAATGCAGGCCTGTGTCGGAATGAATGTGATGATGCTGTACACGGAGGACACGTATGAAGTACCGGAATATCCGTATTTTGGTGCACTCCGGGGCAGATATACAGCGGAAGAATTTAAAGAGCTGGATGATTACGCGCAGATGCTTGGTATTGAGCTGATACCGTGTATCGAGGCGCTTGGCCATCTGCAGCAGCCGCTTCGCTGGCCGGCGATGCGGGATCTGCGGGATACGAGTGATATTGCGCTTGTCGGAGATGAAAAAGTTTATGATTTTCTGCGAGCCTGCATCCGGCAGGTATCGCGCTGTTTCCGGACAAGAAAGGTCCATCTTGGAATGGACGAAGCATGGAGCCTTGGCCTTGGAAAATATCTGATTAAAAATGGCTATACGCCGAAGCGGGAGATCATCCGCCAGCATATGGACCGGGTGATGGAACTGTGCAAAGAAGAAGGACTGGAACCGATGATCTGGTCAGATATGTATTTCCGCGTTCACTCGGAGACTGAAGATTATTATAATGTAAAGCCGGATACCGATATGCGGACAGGTGCGCTTCCGCCGGAAGGAATGTCGCTTGTTTACTGGGACTATTACCATACGGATGAGGAATACTACCGCAATTATATCAAACTGCACCGCCAGCTGACCGACCGCGTGATTTTTGCAGGCGGTGGCTGGACGTGGTGCGGAATCGCTCCGGCGCTGCAGACGGCAGAGGCAGTGACGCGTGCGGCATTTCGTGCGTGCCGGGCAGAAAAGCTGCGGGATGCAATCTATACGCTGTGGGCGGATGATGGTACGGAAACACCTCAGTTTGCCGGACTTGGACCGGTGATTCTCGCTGCAGAATACGGATTTGGAGAAGAACCGGATGAAAAACGGATCAGCGGGCAGTTTGAATTCCTGACCGGCTGTGATTATCAGACGTATCTGGAACTTGGAAAATTTGATCTTCCGTCCGGCAAGATGTCTGACGGAGCAGTCGGGGCAGATCCGTCTAAAGGACTGTTTTTCCAGGACCTGCTGCTTGGAATTTATGATGGGCAGACAGAGGGCGTGCGTTACGGAAGCTATTATCGGGAGATCGCAGAAAAGCTGGAGAGCGGAAAAGCACTGCACAGGACAGTCCCGGGCTTCTGGAGCACAGAGATGAAAGGGATTTTGGACCTGTATGAAATGGAGGCGGGCATTCTGTCAAAGAAAGCGGACCTTGGACTTCAGATCCTGGAAGCTTATCAGAAGGGGGAAAAAGAAGTTCTGAAGAACATCGCAGAGACAGAAATCCCTGCGCTTACCGCCGGAGTTCGGCGTTGCCACAGTCTGCGTGAGACGCTCTGGATGAATGAAGGAAAGGTATTTGGCTGGGAAGTCCTTGATATCCGCTATTATGGCATGAGCGGCCGCATGGAGAGTACAGCAAAAAGGCTGAAGGCCTATGCAGACGGAGGACTGATATCGCTTCCGGAGCTGGAGGAAAAACGTCTTCCGGTCTTCCCTGAAAATACAGGTGAGCGGAGAATGGAGGGAGGATATCTTTCCTGGATCGATATCGCCGCAGTATCACCGCTTGCGTGGGCATGGCTGCCGCAGGTATACTAAGGTTGGCGAGGATATGGCAGAGAGAAGGAAAAATGGATCTGAAACAGAAAAATGGCTGGAAGAAGCCGGGATTTCATTTAAACTGATTCGCAGCCGCCGCAAGAGCCTTGCAATTTTGCTGCAAAGGGATGGAACTGTGGTAGCAAGAGCGCCGATGCGCATGCCGGAAACCTCGATTCGCACGTTTATCCGGGAGAAGAAACCATGGATCACGCTGCACCAGGAGAAGCAGCAGATGCGTGGCGAAGAAGAACGACTTTTTTCCGGTGCGACAGAGGCGCAGCTGCAGGCCTGTAGAAAACAGGCAAGGGATCGTTTTGCAGAGCGGACTGCGTTTTTTGCGGGGATCCTTGGCGTAAGCTATGGAAAAATTGCGATTCGTGACCAGAAATCGCGATGGGGCAGCTGCAGCCGCACCGGAAATCTTAATTATAATTTCCGGCTGATCCTTGCACCACCGGAAGTGCTTGATTACGTAGTGGTACATGAACTGTGCCATCGGAAGCAGATGAACCACTCTGTGCTGTTCTGGCAGGAAGTGGAAAAAGTCCTGCCGGACTATCAGAAACGGCGCAGATGGCTGCGGACGGAGGGCTGGCGGTTGATGGAGTAAAGGTGCTGACCGAATAATCTTATTGGTATTCGCAGTCTGCTTCTTATTCCCCGCATGGGATTTGCCCGACTCTGGTAAAACATGAAATGAAAACGGAAAAGAGACATTACAGAGAAAAATATTCTTTGTGATGTCTCTTTTTGCTTGACAAAACAGAGAAATGTGATAATCTATATTCACATGGAAATTAAATATAAAAAGAGAATAATATAAAACAAAAAGAAATCTAAAACTAACTAAAAAGATGGATGATGGATCTCTACATTAGCAGGGTATAAAAGCAGGATAAGCATAAAGAACAGGAAAATGGAAATGGGTAGCATCCATAAAAACAGAAGAAGTGAAGAAAAACAAAAAAGAGAGCAAAAGCAACACAGAGCAGAAACGAAAGAAGAGGCGAACCGTTTTGTTTGGAACAGTAAAATCAGCAGCAATCACAGGAATCGACAGCCATATGGTAGCAGTGGAAGCGGATGTCAGCGACGGCCTGCCGGGATTTTCCATGGTGGGCTATCTGGCATCAGAGGTGCGGGAGGCACAGGATCGTGTTCGCACAGCGCTGCGCAATTCCGGTTATCATCTGCAGCCGAGGAAGATCACGGTGAACCTGGCGCCTGGGGATATCCGAAAATTTGGCGCAGGATTTGATTTGCCGATTGCGGTTGCTGTGATGGCCGCATATGGATATCTGCCGCAGAAGATGCTGAATGGCATTTTTTTTGCGGGAGAGCTGAGCCTGGATGGAAGTGTACAGGGGATTCGAGGGATTCTGGGTATGGTGATGGAAGCGAAGCGCACGGGATGCCATGCCTGTATGGTGCCGCAGGCAAACGCGGTGGAAGCAGCTGCGGTTGGTGAAATTGCAGTATACGGAATCAGGCATCTGCGTGAACTGGCAGATCATCTGACCGGCGGAGCGAAGCTGCAAAGAACTTCTATTAATATAGAAGAAAAATTTCAAAAGAGAGTTTCGGGTGATGGACCGGATTTTGCAGATATCCATGGGCAGAAAATTGTGAAGCGGGCTGCAGAGATTGCGGCGAGTGGAATGCATAACCTTCTGATCAGCGGACCGCCGGGGTCTGGCAAGTCAATGACTGCAAAATGTATACCGTCGATCCTTCCGCTTTTGACACTGGAAGAGTCGCTGGAGGTTTCCAGGATTCACAGCGTGGCAGGGACACTTCCCGGGGAAGGGATTCTGACGAGCCGTCCGTTTCGGATGCCGCATCACACGGTATCAGCCAGCGCTCTTGCAGGAGGCGGAGTCGTGCCGCATCCCGGAGAGATCAGTCTGGCGCATCGGGGCGTTTTGTACCTTGATGAGCTTCCAGAATTTCAAAAAGAGACGCTGGAGATCCTTCGGCAGCCGCTGGAGGACGCGGAGGTACGGATCGCAAGGAGCAGTGGAACTTACATATTTCCTGCGGATTTCATGCTTGTGGCATCGCGGAATCCCTGTAAATGCGGGTATTATCCAGACCGAAAACGCTGTACCTGCCGGGAGGGAGATGTGCGGCGCTATCTGTCGAGAATCAGCCGGCCACTACTTGACCGGATTGATCTGCATGTGCAGTCGGAGCAGATCCGTTATCAGGATCTGGTAAGTGAGATAAAGGAAGAAAGTTCTTCGTGCATCCGGCATCGCGTTGAAGCGGTACACAGGCTGCAGCAACAGCGCTATCAGGGAAAAGCATGGCGTTTCAACTCGGAAATTCCACCTTCGGCCCTGGAGCCATACTGTATGTTCGGACAAAAAGAAAAGGAGCGACTGGCGGATCTGTTTGAACGAAGGCATCTGACTGCAAGAGCGTATCACCGTATGCTTCGTGTGGCACGGACAATCGCTGATATGGAAGGTGCAAAAAGAGTAACGGTCAATCATCTGAATGAGGCATTTTTGTATCGGCCGGATGAATATCTGATGTGAAGCAGTGCGCTGCAGATCACAGAAAAATAAAATATATAGTAACTGTTCAGAGCCAACCTCCAAAATGCTACGCATTTCGTCGGTGTGGCGTATCCGCCAAATAAAATTTCAAAAACAGGCTTAAAAATGCGAGCATTTTACGCCTGTTTTATGAAATTTTGCTTGGCTCTGAACAGTTACAATATATAAAAGTGGCCGGTCAGAAAAAATGTCACGGAAAGGGATCCGAAAATCAGGAAATTTGCATTTATGACTTTTGAAAGTGAAAATACAGAAGAGATTCAAAATAGGATAGAAGAAACAGCAGCGAACTGCATCGAGTCATTTTACTGGGAATGGTTTTGCAGCATTCCCGGAATTTATCGCAGACACCGGGAAATTTTGCTGCGCTGTTTTGGAGACCCAAAGGGAGTCTGGCAGGCGGAAGCCGGGGAGTGGAAGCACCTGGAAGAGCATGGATGCGACTGGGTGGGCTGTGTGGAAACACATCAAAAGGAAAGCGATCCACAGGAAACCGTGTATAAGAACAGGCAGCTTGGAATACAATTTACCAGTTGTGAGCAGTCAGATTATCCGAAGCTGCTGCGGTCGATCCGGGATTTCCCGTATGGTATTTTTTATAAGGGACGCCTTCCGGCAGAAGAGAAAAAGCAGATTGCGGTGGTGGGAGCGCGTGTCTGCACACACTATGGAAAACACCTTGCGGAGCAGCTCGCCGGACAGATCGCACAGGCAGGCGGTGAAGTTGTGAGCGGCGCTGCGTATGGAATCGACGGAGCAGCTCAGTGGGCGGCCCTCTCGGCGGGCGGAGCAAGTTTCGCGGTGGTGGGAGGCGGTGTGGACTGTCGCTATCCGCGTGCAAATGACCGCCTGTATGACCGCCTGGAGGAAGAAGGCGGTGTGCTTTCCGAGTTTCCGCCCGGTACGAAACCGCTGCGTTATCATTTTCCGCTGCGCAACCGGATCATCAGCGGACTTTCCGAGATTGTGACGGTGATTGAGGCAAAGCATGGAAGCGGATCCTTGATCACGGCGGATTATGCGCTGGAGCAGGGGAGAACGGTTCTGGCGGTTCCGGGACGGCTGGATGATGAACTGAGCCGTGGATGCAATGAGCTGATTGCACAGGGAGCAGGTGTTATCCTGTCACCGGAGAGCTTTGCAGAACAGGTATTTCCCGATTTTCGGCAGCAAAAAAAGAATAAAGTGTCTGACATAGCACTTGCACCTTCAGAAAAATTAGTGTATAGTAGTCTCGATTTGCATTCAAAAAGCCTATGGGAGCTGGAAGAATGTACTTCCCTTTCTCTTGCGGACTTAAGCGGAAGCCTGCTTGCGCTTGAAGCAAGGGGTCTCATCAGGGAAGTGGAAAGAAACTACTATGTAAAGGTGAGATAGAGAAAGACCAAAGATGGATTTGTCTGTTTCATTAGGAGGTTATTGCTATGCCCAAATATCTGGTGATCGTGGAGTCACCTGCGAAGGTAAAAACAATTAAAAAATTTCTGGGATCGAATTATGAAGTGCTGGCTTCAAACGGACACGTAAGGGATCTTCCGAAGAGCCGCCTCGGAGTGGATGTCGAGCATGATTACGAACCGAAATATATTACAATAAGAGGAAAGGGAGATATTCTCGCCGCGCTGCGCAAGGCTGAGAAAAAAGCAGATAAAGTCTATCTTGCAACGGACCCTGACCGGGAGGGGGAGGCAATTTCGTGGCATCTGGCTGAGGCGCTGAAGCTGGATGAGACGAAGAAAATGAGAATCACGTTCAACGAGATCACGAAAAGCGCGGTCAAGGAATCTTTGAAGCATGCAAGACCGATTGATATGGACCTGGTGGATGCACAGCAGACACGAAGGATTCTGGACCGCATGGTTGGCTACCGGATCAGCCCGCTGCTCTGGCAGAAGGTAAAGCGGGGGCTGAGTGCCGGCCGTGTACAGTCGGTTGCGCTGCGTATTATCGGAGACCGGGAGGATGAGATCAATGCATTTATTCCGGAGGAATACTGGACACTGGATGCGATGCTGGCAGTGCCAGGTGAGAAGAAACCGCTTGCTGCAAAGTTTTACGGAAAGGACAAGAAGCTGGCGATCGGGTCAGCGGAGCAGATGGATGAGCTCAAAAAGGCGCTGGAACATGCATCCTACGTGGTAGAAGAGGTAAAAAAAGGGGAGCGCGTGAAAAAAGCGCCGGCGCCGTTTACGACAAGTACCTTGCAGCAGGAGGCAGCAAATGTTCTGAATTTTTCGACTCAGAAGACGATGCGCCTTGCACAGCAGCTCTATGAAGGCGTTGAACTGAAGGGAAGTGGTACAGTCGGACTGATCACGTATCTGCGTACGGATTCCACCCGAATCTCGGAGGAAGCGGATGCGGCAGCGAGAGTGTATATTGAGGAGCAGTACGGAGCGGAGTATGTGGCAGAGCGTGTTGCGGCTGCAAATGACGGAAAGAAGATCCAGGATGCACATGAGGCAATCCGCCCAACCGATCTTTCGCGCACTCCTGCAGAGATGAAAGAATCGCTGGGAAGGGATCAGTTCCGTTTGTATCAGCTGATCTGGAAACGGTTTGCGGCAAGCCGGATGACACCGGCACGCTATGAGACGACCGCTGTACGGATCGGAGCAGCCGGTTATCGGTTCAATGCATCTGCATCGCGTCTTGTATTTGAAGGATTCCGGAGTGTGTACACGGAAAGCGAAGATACAAAAGAAGAAAACAATGTAATTACCGGAAAAATTGAGCCTGGCATGGAACTGAAGCTCTCAGAACTTGACAGCCGCCAGCATTTTACACAGCCGCCGGCGCATTACACGGAGGCATCCCTGGTACGGGCTCTGGAGGAAAAGGGAATCGGCCGTCCAAGTACGTATGCGCCGACGATCACAACGATCATTGCGAGGCGGTATGTCACGAAGGAAAATAAAAATCTTTACATGACGGAGCTTGGTGAAGTGGTCAACAATATCATGAAGGATGCATTTCCAAGTATCGTGGATGTCAACTTTACCGCGAATATGGAGTCACTTCTTGATTCAATCGGAGAGGGCAAGATTCACTGGAAGACGGTAGTGGAAAACTTTTATCCGGATCTGGATGAGGCGGTTCAGGAAGCGGAAAAAAATCTGGAGAAAGTCGAGATTGCGGACGAAGTGACGGATGTCGTCTGTGAGGAGTGCGGACGAAATATGGTGATCAAATATGGACCGCACGGAAAATTCCTCGCCTGCCCGGGATTCCCGGACTGCCGCAATACGAAGCCGTATCTGGAGAAGATTGGCGTAGCCTGCCCGAAATGTGGAAAAGATATCGTAATCCGAAAGACGAAAAAGGGGAGAAGATACTATGGTTGCGAGGGCAATCCGGACTGTGATTTCATGTCATGGCAGAAACCTGTGGCAAAGAAATGCCCGCAGTGCGGCGGTTATATGGTAGAAAAAGGCAATCGTCTGGTCTGCGCAGATAAAATGTGCGGCTATATTTGTGAAAAAACAGAAGAAGAGCAGGAAAAATAGCCGGTTGATTTCTCATATGGCTGAACTATCAGAAAAAATTTGCCAATACACACAATATACATTGATTTTCTGAAAATTATATGTTAGTATAAAAAATAGCAGAAAAGCATCTGATGTGTGTAGAGGAGGTTTGACATGAGTGTACAGTTACTGGATAAAACCAGGAAGATAAACCAGCTCCTGCATAACAACAATACCAGTAAGGTCGTGTTCAACGATATCTGTGACGTTCTTACCGGTATCCTGAATTCCAATATCCTTGTGATCAGCCGGAAGGGCAAGGTGCTGGGAGTTGGTTTGTGCGATGGCGTTGATGAGATCGGTGAGCTGATCGTGGATAAGGTGGGCGGTTTTATTGATCCGCTGCTGAACGATCGTCTTCTTGGTGTACTTTCCACAAAGGAAAATGTGAACCTGGAGACCCTCGGGTTTGAAGGGGAGAATGTCCGAAAGTATCAGGCGATTATCAATCCGATCGACATTGCCGGCGAACGTCTCGGGACCGTATTTATGTATAAGTACGGAAGCCAGTATGAGATCGATGATATTATTCTGAGCGAATACGGTACAACGGTAGTTGGACTGGAGATGATGCGTTCCGTGAACGAGGAGAATGCAGAAGAAAACCGCAAGGTGCAGATTGTGAAGTCTGCAATCAGTACACTTTCTTTCTCCGAGATGGAAGCGATCATCCATATTTTTGATGAGCTTGACGGGACGGAAGGAATTCTGGTGGCGAGCAAGATCGCAGACCGCGTGGGGATTACGAGATCTGTCATTGTCAATGCGCTTCGCAAGTTTGAGAGTGCCGGTGTGATCGAATCCAGATCTTCCGGTATGAAAGGTACGTATATTAAGGTACTCAATGATGTTGTGTTCGATGAGCTGGCGGAGATCCGAAAGAGCAAAAATATCTGAGCACATCGTTGAAAACAAAAGAGCAAAAATGCCTGCAAAGCATCTGGAAGCAGAAGTGCAGGAAATGAGCTGCTGCAGAGAAATGAGAGAATCGTTTTTCTGCGGCAGTTTTTATGTCTGGCCGGGATCAAAGCGGATATTAGCAATCCGCTTCGCTGTCGCCTCATAACCGTTCGGCTAAAATTTGAATAAAAATATGGATAGATAAGAAAAACAGAGTAAAAAAGAGATAACAAGAGCAAAAAAGAAAAAAATATGAAAAATACAGACTTCACGGAAGTTGCAATATTTACACAATTTCACTATTATATCTGTGTTGGTTAGCACTCGATGCTAGTGAGTGCTAATAAAGAAAAATGAAAGAAATTTTAACTGAATAAGCTGCGAAGTAGCTATTCAGTTATGAGCAAGCAGCGACGCGGATTGCGAATATCCGCTTTGGCTATCTAAGGAGGAATCAGATATGAAATTAGTACCGTTGGGTGACAGAGTTGTATTAAAGCAGTATGAGGCAGAAGAAAAGACAAAATCCGGAATCATTCTGGCAAGCAAAACACAAGAGAAACCGCAGGAAGCTGAAGTAATCGCAGTGGGCCCGGGCGGAGTCGTTGATGGAAAAGAAGTTACCATGCAGGTAAAAGCTGGCGACAAGGTTATTTACTCCAAGTATTCAGGAAATGAAGTAAAGCTTGGCGACGAAGAGTATATCATCGTAAGACAGAATGATATTCTTGCTGTTGTAGAAGGCTGATAGAAGATGGAGCAGGCTTATGGGTCTGCAGATCAAAAACAGAGATTCAGAAAATAAGAATCCGATAGAAAGACAGAAAAAGGAGATTGATTATCATGGCAAAAGAAATCAAATACGGCGCAGAAGCCAGAGCAGCTCTTGAGAGCGGCGTAAATAAACTTGCAGATACGGTTCGCGTGACACTTGGACCGAAAGGAAGAAATGTAGTACTGGATAAGCAGTACGGTGCTCCGCTGATCACAAATGATGGTGTTACCATTGCAAAAGAGATCGAGCTTGCAGATGCATTCGAGAACATGGGCGCACAGCTGATCAAGGAAGTAGCAGCAAAGACAAACGACGTAGCCGGCGATGGTACAACAACAGCTACCGTACTTGCACAGGCTATGGTACATGAGGGAATGAAGAACCTGGCAGCAGGCGCAAATCCGATCGTTCTTCGTAAAGGAATGAAGAAAGCAACGGATGCAGCAGTAGAAGCAATCCGTGAGATGAGCCAGAAGGTAAGCGGCAAGGAGCAGATCGCAAGAGTAGCAACGGTTTCTTCCGGAGATGAGAAAGTAGGCCAGCTCGTTGCAGATGCGATGGAGAAGGTAACTGGTGACGGTGTTATCACGATCGAGGAGTCCAAAACCATGCAGACAGAGCTGGATCTGGTAGAAGGTATGCAGTTCGACAGAGGCTATATTTCAGCTTACATGGCAACAGATACAGAGAAAATGGAAGCAGTTCTGGATGATCCGTGCATCCTGATTACGGATAAGAAAATCAGCAACATTCAGGAGATCCTTCCGCTGCTTGAGCAGATCGTACAGAGTGGCAGAAAGCTTCTGATTATCGCTGAAGATATCGAGGGCGAGGCTCTGACTACCCTGATCGTCAACAAGCTGCGTGGTACATTCCAGGTAGTGGGCGTAAAGGCTCCGGGATATGGCGACAGAAGAAAAGAGATGCTGCAGGATATCGCAATCCTGACAGGCGGACAGGTAATTTCCGACGAGGTTGGTATTGAACTGAAGGATGCGACACTGGAAATGCTCGGCCATGCAAAATCAGTTAAGGTTCAGAAAGAGAGCACGGTTATCGTTGATGGTCTTGGTGATAAGGATGCAATCAAGGCAAGAATCGCACAGCTGAAAGCTCAGATTGAAGAGACCAAGTCAGACTTTGACAGAGAGAAACTGCAGGAGCGTCTTGCAAAACTGGCAGGCGGCGTAGCTGTTATCCGTGTAGGTGCTGCAACAGAAACTGAGATGAAAGAAGCAAAACTTCGTATGGAAGATGCACTCAACGCAACAAGAGCTGCTGTTGAGGAGGGTATCATCGCAGGCGGCGGATCTGCTTACATCCACGCAGCAAAGAAAGTTGCTGAGAAGGTTGCAGATCTTGAAGGTGATGAGAAGACCGGTGCAAAGATCATTCTGAAGGCACTGGAAGCTCCGCTGTTCCACATCGCAGCAAATGCAGGTCTGGAAGGATCTGTTATCGTAAACAAAGTGCGTGAGTCAGCAGCAGGCACAGGCTTTGATGCTTACAATGAGACATACGTAGATATGGTTCAGGCAGGCATCCTTGACCCGGCAAAGGTTACAAGAAGCGCACTGCAGAACGCAACCAGTGTAGCATCTACACTGCTTACCACAGAGTCCGTAGTCGGTATCATCAAAGAGGATACTCCGGCAATGCCGGCAGGCGGCCAGGGCGGCATGGGAATGATGTAATCGTGTCGCGCCGCAAACTGAGAAGTTGCCGGATACGGTGATGACAGATAAACAGAGATTCGATTAAATCTTTATAAAATGAGGGTAAACCATGGACAGTTTACCCTCATTTGTGTTAAACTGGAACGAAAGCGTGCAGATGAAGGAGTAGTGGAATGGACGGCAGATCGATTCAGGAGACGATACGTGAGGAATGGAAAAAACTGTCAAAGCTTTCGTGGGGAGAGCGGATTGTTTACATCTGGGATTACTATAAGCCGCTGATGGCAGCGATAGCTTGTGTGATTCTGGCAATTTCAATTGGCGTGAGTATTTATCACAACATGCAGATCAACACGCTGCTGAATGCTTATTTTATCAATTGCAATGCGCTGGATGCAGACGGGGATGCAATCGCAGCAGATTTTGCAGCATATCTCGGAGGGATTGGCGAGAAGGATGAGATCCATGTGGATACGATGACGACACTGGATGACGAGGATATGTCAAACTATGGTACGGCAAATCAGATGAAGATGACGGCTTATATCGCAGCTGGCGATGTGGACGTGCTTCTGCTGAATCAGTCAGCGTATGACAAGTATGATGGTTCCGGTGCATTTGCTGATCTTAGTACACTTCTGACGAAGGAACAGCTGGAGCAGTGGTCAGACCTGCTGGTGTACGGTGAGATTGAGAGGCAGACGGAGTCGGGAGCAGAATCAGCGTCTTCTGATGAGGCAGAGACATCTCCGGCACAGGAAAATACAGCTGCAGAGACTTCAGCGGATACAGCAGGACAGGTGGATGAAACGGCTGCCGGGCCCGGACAGACAGTTTCAGATTCCGATACACAGGGAAACACACGAAGCGGCACAGAAGTTCCGGTGGCACTGAAAATGCAGGATGCGCCGATCATAAAAGAATTTAATGCTTATTACGACGAACCGGTCTATGCAGTGATCCTTGGCAACAACAAGCATACGGATACAGCAGTGGAGTTTCTAGATTATCTGCTTGGTGGCACAGGTCTGGCAGCAGAAGATTAGAATGGCCGGTTTACCTGGACAATCAGGCGGGCTGCATGTGCATTTGTGCAGAAAAATGAAGCGGTACAGACAGGCTTACCGGTAACGGAAAACGAAAAAACAGCTGACAAAGAGAAAAATATATACTAAACGGAGGGTGACAAAATGAATGACTCTTACAAAGAAATACTGGTGAAAAGACAGACACCGGTGGGGATGCGGGTACTGAAAGGCGCACTGATCGGACTGACCGTTTTAAGTCTGGTGGCCGGACTTTTGATGTGGCCGCTGTTGATCGTTGGTGCGATTCTGATCGCAGTGGATTACTTTGTGGTACCAAAGTTTGATGTGGAGTATGAATATCTGTATGTCAATGGAGAACTGGATATTGATGCGATCTACTCAAGACAGAAACGGAAAAAAATGGGTACCTACGATATGGCAGAGCTGGAGATCCTGGCACCGTCAGATTCTCATGCAATCGATTCCTACAAAAACAAGCAGGGTGTGAAGATCAATGATTATACGTCTCTGGATCCGCAGGTCAAGAGTTATTTGCTTGTATTCAACAAAGAAAAAGGGCAGGAGATGATCCGTGTGGAGCTGGAAGATTCCATTATCAGCGATATCCGCCGGATCGCACCGCGCAAAGTAAATTTATATTAAATTTGCAGTTGACATTGAAAAGCGAATTTGTTAGAGTATGTATTCAAAGCATGAAATTCACAAAAGACCGATTCAGAAAGAGAGGAAAATGACATGGGACAGATTATTGGCGAGGGAATCACATTTGACGATGTGCTCCTGGTACCTGCTTATTCCGAAGTGATTCCGAATCAGGTAGATCTGACGACTTATCTGACGAAGAAGATCAAGCTGAACATTCCTATGATGAGTGCCGGTATGGATACCGTAACCGAACACAGAATGGCGATCGCGATGGCACGCCAGGGCGGCATTGGTATTATTCATAAGAATATGTCCATTGAGCAGCAGGCTGAGGAAGTTGACAAAGTAAAGCGTTCTGAAAATGGTGTTATCACGGATCCGTTTTATCTCTCACCGGAGCATACGCTGGCAGATGCAAATGAGCTGATGGGAAAATTCCGAATTTCCGGCGTTCCAATTACGGAAAATGGCAAACTGGTGGGTATCATCACAAACCGTGATCTGTTGTTTGAAGAGGACTTCTCAAAGAAGATCAAAGAATCGATGACTTCAGAGAATCTTGTCACTGCAAAAGTCGGAACAACGATCGAGGAAGCAAAGAAGATCCTGGCAAAGGCAAGAAAAGAAAAGCTTCCGATCGTCGATGATGATTTCAACCTGAAAGGTCTTATCACGATAAAGGATATTGAAAAGCAGATCAAATATCCGAATTCGGCAAAAGATGCGAAGGGGCGTCTGCTCTGCGGAGCAGCAATCGGAATCACTGCAAATGTACTGGAACGTACCGCAGCACTTGTAGAAGCACAGGTAGACGTAGTCGTACTGGACAGTGCGCATGGCCATTCCGCAAACGTTTTGAACTGTGTTCGCATGATCAAGGAAAAATATCCGGATCTGCAGGTGATCGCAGGAAACGTTGCGACGGGCGAAGCAGCAAAAGCGCTGATCGAGGCTGGTGTAGATGCAGTCAAGGTTGGTATCGGACCTGGTTCCATCTGTACGACACGTGTCGTTGCAGGTATCGGTGTACCGCAGATCACGGCGGTTATGGACTGCTATGAAGTCGCAAAAGAGTATGGCATTCCGATCATCGCTGACGGCGGTATCAAGTATTCCGGTGACATGACCAAGGCAATCGCAGCAGGTGCGAATGTCTGCATGATGGGAAGCATGTTTGCAGGATGCGATGAGAGCCCGGGAACCTTTGAACTGTATCAGGGAAGAAAATACAAGGTATACCGTGGCATGGGATCCATTGCAGCAATGGAGAACGGCAGCAAAGATCGTTACTTCCAGTCTAATGCAAAGAAACTGGTACCGGAAGGCGTCGAGGGACGTGTGGCATACAAAGGAAGTGTCGAGGATACGGTATTCCAGCTGATCGGTGGTCTGAAGTCCGGTATGGGCTACTGTGGTACTCCGACGATTGAAGAGCTGAAAGAGCGCGGCAGATTTGTAAAGATCTCAGCAGCGTCATTGAAAGAATCTCATCCGCATGATATCCATATTACAAAAGAAGCGCCGAATTACAGCGTAGAAAAATAAAACGATTGCTATTTTGACGGCAGGTGTCAGAAAACGGGCACCTGCCGTTTTTGTGCAAAAAACTATGAAAAAAAGAGTGCATCTATACGAGAAATGTTGTATACTGTTTTCATCTGTGGGTTAACTGAGATGGGAAAATAAAAAGAATTGAGAATATCTGGTTTGCTTCCAGAACAATCAGCGTGGACAAAAAAACAGCAGCCGTTTTGCGATGACAGCAGATAAAGGACTGTTTTGGCAAATAAAACAGATACTGGACAAGACAGAAAAGACAGCATACACGGAGGAACTATGAAAGATAAAAAAAGAAAAAAAGAAAGAGAGCCGGGAAAGATAAGAACCGGCAGGGTACTGGTCTGGACTGCGGCGATCGTTCTTACTGCGGCGGCGATTGCGATTCTGCTTTACCTGATCCCAAAGGATGACAAAGAAGCTGATTCACTGATCGATGGTACGGAGCCATTTGTCTTTGAGACAGAGCCGTTTACGGAGGCTGAGACGGAGGGCGGTGTTGTGCCGCGTCCGGATATTGATGAGCAGCTGCTTACGGTCAACGATTATTCGAGACCGGGGGAAAAAGTAGATTCTGTCGATTACGTGGTTGTTCATTATCTGGCAAATCCGAAGACAACAGCGCAGCAGAACCACGACTATTTTGAAAGTTTGAAAGACCTTCAGGATGTTTCGATGAGTGCAAATTTTATCGTAGGTCTTGAAGGAGAAATTATTGAGTGCGTACCGCCAGGAGAGATCGCGTATGCATCCAATTCCATGAACCATCTTTCTGTCTCGATCGAAAACTGTCATCTGGATACGACAGGACGTTTTACGGAGAATACATACCAGTCACTCGTGCACCTGACAGCCTGGCTGGTTGACCGGTACGGTTTGGATCGGGATCATATTATCCGTCACTATGACGTGACCGGAAAAGAATGTCCGCTTTACTACGTAGAGCATGAGGATAAATGGGAAGAATTCAAAGACAATGTTATGAATTATATTGAGGAATGCAGAGAGGCAGCGGAAGAATGATAAGAGAATATTATGAAGCGGTATGTGCAGAAAATGAGACAAGAGCAAACCTGATCGCGCTGCGAAGTGCAGTGAAAGATGAAAAAGAAAAGAGGGCATTTGCCTATCTGCTTGGCGGTGATTTTTCTGTGCTGTGCCGCCTGCTGGAACACGAAGACCCAAAAGTGAGAAAAAATGCAGCATTGCTGCTTGGCGAAATGGAATCGGAAGATTTGCTTCCGGTTCTTTTTGACAGCTACAAAAAGGAGAAGACGCTGTTTGTACGGCCGGATTACCTGAAGGCGATCGCAGGTATGGATTGCGAGGCTTTCCTGGATGAAATGGAAGAACAGCTGGAGATGCTGCGTGCAAAAGAGCCGCTTCCGGAAGAGAAAAAACATGTCAGTGCGGAGATGCGTATGCTGCAGAACATTCTGCTGAAGTACCGCAGCCCGCGGCCGCATGTATTCCACGGATATGATATAATGGAGCCGATGCTGCTGCTCGTAAACAGAGAACAGACAAAAGCGGTCGCGGATGAGATCAAAGAGGGTACGCACACACTTTTAAAGGGCGGGATTCGGGTGAAAGACGCAAAAATCAGGACGATTCTTCCGATTCGGACCTATTTGGAGCTGCTGTTTCCGATTCGGACCAAAACGCTTCCGGTAAATGCACCGGAGGAGATCGGAAAGCAGCTGGCCGTTTCGGAGCTTACCGATTTGATGATGCGGCTTCACGAAGGAAAGGCACCGTATTATTTTCGGATCGAGCCAAAAGGACTTGATGACGCAAAAAAAGGGAACTGGATTCGAAAAGTTTCTGATGCGCTGGAGCAGGAATCACAGGCGGCGTGGATCAACTCAGTCTCCAGTTATGAAACAGAAATCCGCCTTTTGATGAAGAAGGATGGGACGATGGCTGCTTTTCTGAAACTGTATACGATCCCGGATCAGCGATTTGCCTATCGCGTGGAAAGTATCGGCTCTTCCATGAATCCGGTCAATGCGGCACTGTGTGCACAGCTGGCCAGACCGTGGCTGAAAGAGCATGCACAGATACTTGATCCGTTTTGCGGCGTTGGAACGCTTCTGATTGAGCGGAACCGCGCACTGGCTGCGAAGACGATGTACGGTCTTGACATTTTCGGGGATGCGATTGAAAAGGCAAAAAGAAATACCGCACTGGCAAACTGCCGGGTGAATTATATTCAGCGTGACTTTTTTACGTTTGAGCATGACTATCTGTTTGATGAGATAATTACTGATCTGCCGCAGGCAAGCGCCAGCAGAACAAAAGAAGAGATCCATCATCTTTACCTCAGCTTTTTTGAAAAAGCGCAGCAGCATTTAAACGACGGCGGTATTGTGATCTTGTATGCGGCTTATCCGCAGTATGCGGCGGAAGCAGTCCGCAGATATGAAAATTTCCGGATGGAAAAAACCTTTCTTTTAAATGAGAAGACAAAGATGACGCTGTGCATTGTGCGATATCAGAAATAAGAGTCAGATTTGCACAGGGAAAAGCCGGAGAGGGAAGACGGGCAGCGAAGCGGATTGCGAATATCCGCTTTGTCTTTTGACAACCGGACCAGAGACTAAAAATAATAACATGAAAGAGAAAAAGGGAGTTTTACAGATTTAAATGAAAACGAGAATGAAACGCTATATTGGTGACCGGAAGTTTTACGCGATGCTGCTCGGCATCGCAATTCCGATCATGGTACAGAATGGTATTACAAATTTTGTCGCAATGATCGACAATATTATGATTGGCAGAGTCGGTACGGAACAGATGTCCGGTGTCGCGGTTGCAAATCAGCTGATGTTTGTATTTAATGTGAGCATGTTTGGAATGCTTTCCGGCGCCGGAATTTTTGGCGCTCAGTTTTTTGGAAGTAAGAACGTGGATGGATTCCGAAATACGTTTCGCTTTAAGGTTATTTCAAACCTGCTTCTGACTCTGGCCGGAATTTTGATTCTCAGTATCTGGGGCGAGCAGCTGATTTCATTATATCTGCATGACAATACCGGGACTGGGATGGCAGATGCGACGCTTGGCTATGGTATGAGCTATCTGCGGATTATGATGGTTGGAATGGTACCATATGCATTTGCACAGATTTATGCGAGTACGCTGCGCGAGATGGGGGAGACAGTAGCGCCGATGCGGGCAGGAATTATGGCAGTAGTTACAAATACGCTGCTTAATTATATCCTGATCTTCGGAAAATTCGGTGCGCCGCGTCTTGGCGTAGAGGGCGCAGCGATCGCAACGGTGATCTCGCGTTTTGTGGAATGTGCACTTGTCATGACATGGACACACAGGCGGGCCGGCCAGTTTACCTTTATCAAAGGTGCGTATCAGACACTTCGTGTTCCGCCAGAGCTGACCGGAAAAATTTTGAAAAAAGGTTCGCCGCTGATGGTGAATGAGATTTTGTGGTCGGTTGGAATGGCAGCGCTTTCCCAGTGCTACTCAACTTACGGGTTGGAAGTAGTGGCTGGAATGAATATTTCTTCTACGATCTCAAATGTCTGTAATGTGATCTGGCTGGCAATGGGAAATGCGATCGCGATCATTATCGGGCAGCTGCTTGGAGCGGGAAAGATGGAGGAAGCAAAGGACACAGACCGCAAGCTGATCTTTTTCTCGGTGGCAAGCTGTTTTGGGATTGGAGCGGTGCTGATCGGGCTGGCATTTGTATTTCCGCAGATTTATAACACAAGTGAGACCGTCCGCAGCTTGGCAACGCAGTTTATTATTGTGGCGGCCTGCTATATGCCTTTTCAGGCCTTTCTGCATGCGGCTTATTTTACGATTCGGTCTGGTGGAAAGACGGTTATCACGTTTTTCTTTGACAGCGGGTTTATGTGGGCGGTGACTATTCCGCTGGCATTTGTCCTCAGCCGGTATACGCCGCTTCCGATTCTGGCGACCTATATCCTGTGCCAGGCGGTTGATATTATCAAGTGTGTGATTGGATATGTGCTTGTAAAGAAAGGCATCTGGATCCAGAATCTGGTGGCAGAAGAGAAGTAACATCCTTCTTAAGAAAAAATGCGGAAAATTTTTTCAAAAAAGGTCTGGTAATTTTGAAAAAAATATGTTACAGTTCTATTACAAAATATTAAAAACTTATCGGACTTGTTAAGAATGTTGGATGGTGGACAAATGAATTTATTCCGAAAGCTGGCCGGAAGGCCGGAAACGAAGAAAATACAGAGCGTAACGGAGAATGAGGTACAGGAAGTACTGCAGTATATGGAAGGATTGCCGCTTCCGCACCCAAACAAAACACTAAAGCTGGAACTGCTTGACGGACGGAATCTGACCAGACGATGCAGGCTGGCTGTTAAGGCACAGTGGTATCTTCTGGTTTTTGATGAAGAAGGGCAGGGAGCTTTCAATGCCGGTTATGTGCTGAAGCAGGGGCAGGAGTTACTGCGTGCAAGGCGGATCGCCACGAAGATTTTGCGGCAGATACCGGAGGAGGCTGCAGACCGCCATTGTCTTGGAGTTTTGGCGATCGGTACGAAGCATGTGTCTGCTGCAGATATCAGATGGGAGGAAACGGAGCATTTTCTTATTTGTCAGAAGAGCGAAGAGCGCTGGATTGAAAAAGTTTTTGCCACATCAGGAAAAATGCTGACAGCTGATATGCAGACCGGCGTGCGCATCATCCGGAAAGAGAATGCGCTCCACATTGCAGCAGGCAGCTGTTTTGGAAGAAATCGGGAACTTTCCGAGTTCCATGCCGGTGAGGTGCTCGGCGCACTCATGGCCGCTGCAGAAGAGCTCTGGATCGACCTCAATATGATCGATCTCTATGGAGCAGGAGAGACGGCAGGACCAGATTATCTGGTCACGGTCTGCAGAACGCAGGATCTGGAAACAATACTGATCGGGGATCGGGAAAACAAAATGGCGCAGGAGAGAAAACGACACCTGCAGAACAAACCGGTAAAAGAGCATCGCTGGAAATACGCATAAGAAAATTTAGTATTCAAATAAAAACCGCCGCAGGAATTCCTGCGGCGGCGTTTTTATTTGAATACTGAGAAAGACTCAGACCTGAAAGACTCAGGCTTTGTTATCGCTTCCAAGAACGTTAACGATCTTATGAGCAACCATTTCCTTAACAGCCTGACGGGCCGGTTTCAGGTACTGGCGCGGATCGAAATGCTCCGGATGCTCAGCAAAGTACTTGCGGATGGTACCTGTCATAGCAAGACGGATATCGGAATCGATGTTGATCTTGCAGACAGCCAGCTTAGCAGCCTGTCTTAACTGCTCTTCCGGAATACCTACAGCATCCGGCATATTTCCGCCGTACTGGTTAACCATCTTTACGAACTCCTGCGGTACGGAAGAAGATCCGTGCAGAACGATCGGGAAGCCCGGCAGTCTCTTGATGCACTCTTCAAGAACGTCGAAACGAAGTGGTGGCGGAACCAGGATGCCGTCTGCATTTCTTGTACACTGATCAGCAGTGAACTTGTAAGCGCCGTGGCTTGTTCCGATTGCGATAGCAAGGGAATCGCAGCCTGTTCTGCTTACGAACTCCTCAACTTCTTCCGGACGTGTATAGCTTTCGTGACCAGCCTCAACAACAACCTCATCCTCGATACCAGCCAGAGTACCAAGCTCAGCCTCTACTACAACGCCATGAGCATGTGCGTACTCAACAACCTGCTTTGTCAGAGCGATATTCTCTTCAAAGCTCTTGGAAGAAGCGTCGATCATGACAGATGTAAATCCGCCGTCGATGCAGCTCTTGCAAAGCTCGAAAGAATCGCCGTGATCCAGATGCAGAGCGATCGGGATATCCGGGTTTTCAGCTACAGCAGCCTCAACAAGCTTTACCAGATAAGTATGGTTAGCGTAAGCTCTTGCTCCCTTGGATACCTGAAGGATAACCGGAGAATGCAGCTCGCCTGCTGCCTCTGTGATACCCTGAACGATTTCCATGTTGTTTACGTTGAAAGCGCCGATTGCGTAGCCGCCGTCGTATGCTTTCTTAAACATTTCAGTCGTGGTTACTAATGCCATAATTAAATTCCTCCTTTAGTATTATGACCTTCGATGGGGATTTTTGGTATTCCGCATCGATACGAATGTATTCTATCACATAATTTGCAGATTGACGAGAAAAAAATCCAAGATTGATAAAAAAATATTTATATCGGTGCTGCTTCTGATTTAAATGCCTTCTGCAATACGGGTGACAGCAACATAAATGTCCTGGATCCGGTACCAGGTGCGGCTTCCGACGACCCCGTCCTGAGTCAGGCCGAAAACAGACTGGAAAACTTTTACGGCTTCCTGTGTCTGCGGGCCAAAGATCCCGTCAGGAACAAGCTTTGGAATCAGCGGATAATTGTCGGAAATCCGGTTCAGCTGCTCCTGAATTTTCATAACATCACTGCCGGAAGAACCAAGAGAAAGCGGAAAACCGGGATAGGAGGCCGGTACACCGGAGACTTCCTCTGAGGAATTGATGTACATGGACTCTCCGTAAAAGGCGTGGATGATCTCGATCGCACGATAGCCCTGCTCGCCGAGCGCCATGCTCTCCCACTGACGCAGCCACTGCGGACACTGTACACGCTGTCCATCACAGTACTGGGTCAGGATAGGCTGACGGACGTTTGGGCGGGAGAGGTAGTTGCGGAAAACATCTTCGACAGCCTCATCGATGCTTTCAAAGATATTTCGGCCATACATCCATTTCTGATCAAAGGCGGTAGAGGAGGTGATCGTAAAATTATAGCCCTTGTTCCGATACCATTCCGTGTAGACACGGTTCAGTGTAAAGGACTGAATGACAAGAATATTTGCGATCAGTGTCTCATACGGCCAGGTGGCGTAGATTTCACTGCTTGCGACATTTTTGATGTAATCTTTGTAGCGCACATAATAATTGGAAGCGCTGGAATCGCGCGGTGTGCCGTCATGCACGACGATAAATTCCGGGATTACCACTTCATTTAAGACAATTTCGCCGGTGACATCAATAGGCTTCGTCTCTGCCTCGGCAATTTTGGGCGGATAGCTTCCATATAAAGTGTGTGCCGGGATGACGACTGTGTCCGGGGCTTCGGACGATTCGAGTGGGCGGAGCGTGATGCGTTGCAGTGCGCACTGGCCGGACAGAAGCTGTGTTCCGTTTATCACAGCGGTCTCATAGCCTGGAGCTGTGATCCGGATCGTATATTCTGCATAAGGCTGGATCTCGTTTGAAGACTCAAGACTGTACTCGATCGGTGGTGTAGAGAGGATGAGGGATTCTGTTCGGCCGTCAGAACCGGTCTGTGTCATTTCCAGCACCTGATCCGGGTCTCCGGTAAAAGAGACAGAGACGCGGGCATCCGGAACAGGAAGGTTTCGATCGGTCAGCGCGGTGATCTGAAGTTCGCCACGGTCGGGAAGCTCGTTTGGGAGCGCGTGAATGGATGAGGAAGAACGCAGATAATGCATGAGACCTCCAAAGGCACTTACTGGTAGTTTATTCGGCAGGAGAAAAAATGTGAAAAGGGCGGCTGCGGTTCATCTGACAATAAAACATTTACAGGTTTGCTGTGTAAGAAATCAATTTGGCAAAATTTTATGAAAGAACCAGTTGAAATATTGAGAGGAATGTGGTAGAATCGTTACAATTTGAGCAAAAATACTGCTGAGAAAGGACTACGGTGATAGTATGAAAGCATTTCTGATACTGGAAGACGGTACAGTATTTACCGGTCAGAGCATCGGTGCCCAGCGGGAGGTGATCAGTGAGATCGTTTTTAATACCTCGATGACAGGATATCTTGAGGTACTGACTGACCCGTCTTATGCCGGACAGGCAGTTGTTATGACTTATCCGCTGATTGGTAATTATGGTATTTGTTATGAGGATATGGAATCCGACAGACCATGGCCGGATGCATTTATCGTCCGTGAGTTATCCCGCATTCCAAGTAACTTCCGTTCGGAAGATACAATTCAGAACTTCTTATTAAAATATGATATTCCCGGTATCTCCGGCATTGACACAAGAGCACTCACAAAGATTCTCCGTGAAAAGGGTACCATGAACGGCTGCATTACAACGGATGAACATTATCAGATCGATGAAATTATCCCGAAACTGAAAGCGTATACAACCGGCAAGGTGGTAGAGAAAGTTACCTGCAAAGAAAAATACGTATTAAACGGCGATGGACCGAAAGTTGCACTGCTGGATCTTGGCGCAAAGCGCAACATTGCACGCAGCTTAAATGAGCGTGGCTGTGAAGTGACCGTTTATCCGGCACTTACTTCTGCGAAGGAGATCCTTGATGCGGATCCGGATGGAATCATGCTTTCCAACGGACCTGGAGACCCGAAGGAGTGTACCTCTATAATAGAAGAAATCAAAAAGCTGTACCAGTCAGATGTGCCGATTTTTGCGATCTGTCTTGGACATCAGCTGATGGCGCTGGCAAACGGTGCGGATACGTACAAAATGAAGTACGGTCATCGCGGCGGCAATCATCCGGTGCGTGATCTGGAGACGGGACGCGTTTATATTTCCTCCCAGAACCATGGCTATGTGGTAGATACCGATACGCTGGACCCGTCCGTGGCAGTTCCGGCATTTGAAAATGTCAACGATGGAACGAATGAAGGACTGGCTTATACGGGAAAGAATATTTTCACCGTACAGTATCACCCGGAAGCATGCCCGGGACCGCGGGATTCCGCGTATCTGTTTGACCGTTTCATGAAGATGATGGAGGGAAATAAATAATGCCGAAGAATCCAGATATTAAGAAGGTACTTATGATTGGTTCCGGTCCGATTATCATCGGCCAGGCAGCAGAGTTCGATTATGCGGGCACACAGGCCTGCCGTTCCCTGAAAGAGGAGGGGATCGAGGTTGTATTGCTGAATTCCAACCCGGCAACCATCATGACGGATAAGGATATTGCTGATAAGGTTTATATCGAGCCGCTGACCGTTGAGGTAGTGGAGCAGCTGATCTTAAAGGAGCAGCCGGACAGTGTGCTTCCGACGCTGGGAGGACAGGCTGGACTGAACCTTGCGATGGAACTGGAAGAACGCGGCTTTTTAAAAGAGCATAACGTCCGCCTGATCGGTACGACGGCTGAGACGATCAAGAAAGCGGAGGATCGTCAGGAATTTAAAGATACTATGGAAAAGATCGGGGAGCCGGTAGCGGCATCCAAAGTGGTACACACCGTTCCGGAAGGCGTGGAGTTCACGCAGACGATCGGTTATCCCGTAGTGCTTCGCCCGGCTTATACGCTTGGCGGAAGCGGCGGCGGAATCGCACACAATTACCAGGAACTGGTAGAGATCCTGGAAAACGGCCTGCGCCTCTCGCGTGTCGGAGAGGTACTGGTAGAGCGCTGCATCGCCGGATGGAAAGAGATCGAGTATGAAGTAATGCGTGACTCGGCAGGCAACGTAATCACAGTCTGCAACATGGAGAACATCGACCCGGTTGGTGTGCATACGGGTGACAGTATCGTAGTAGCTCCGTCCCAGACGCTGGGTGATAAAGAGTACCAGATGCTGCGTACCTCCGCACTGAATATCATCAGTGAGCTGAAGATTACCGGAGGCTGCAACGTACAGTTTGCCTTAAATCCGGACAGCTTTGAGTACTGTGTGATCGAAGTAAATCCGCGTGTCAGCCGTTCTTCGGCGCTGGCTTCCAAGGCGACCGGTTATCCGATTGCAAAGGTAGCGGCAAAGATCGCGCTTGGCTATACGCTGGATGAGATCAAAAATGCAATCACAGGAAAGACGTACGCAAGCTTTGAACCGATGCTGGACTACTGTGTGGTTAAAATGCCGAGACTTCCGTTTGATAAGTTTATCAGCGCGAGCCGTAAGCTGACGACTCAGATGAAGGCAACCGGTGAGGTTATGAGTATTGCAAACAACTTCGAGGGCGGCCTGATGAAGGCAATCCGTTCCCTGGAGCAGCACGTGGACTGTCTGCTTTCCTATGATTTCTCAAATCTGGATCAGGATGGCCTGATGCGTCAGCTGGAAGTGGTCGATGACCGCCGGATCTGGGTGATCGCAGAAGCGCTGCGCCGCGGTATTTCTTATGAGACGATCCATGCAATTACAAAGATTGATGTATGGTTTATTGATAAACTGGCCATTCTCGTGGAGATGGAGCAGGCGCTGCAGACGCAGCCGCTGACTGTCGACCTTTTAAGAGAGGCAAAACGGATCGAATTCCCGGACAATGTCATTGCACGTCTGACCGGAAAGACAGAAGATGAGATCAAAAAGATGCGCTACGACAACGGTATCGTAGCTGCCTATAAGATGGTTGATACATGTGCAGCGGAATTTGCGGCTGAGACACCGTATTATTACTCCGTATTCGGAAGTGAAAATGAGGCGGTGGAGACAAGCGGAAAGAAGAAAGTGCTTGTGCTTGGTTCCGGTCCGATCCGTATCGGCCAGGGTATCGAGTTTGACTTCTGTTCCGTACACTGCACCTGGGCCTTTGCAAAAGAAGGCTATGAGACAATTATCGTAAACAACAACCCGGAGACGGTCAGCACGGACTTCGATATCGCAGATAAGCTGTATTTTGAACCTCTGACACCGGAAGATGTGGAAAACATCGTAAATTTGGAGCATCCGGACGGAGCAGTCGTACAGTTTGGCGGTCAGACGGCGATCAAGCTGACGGAGTCCCTGATGAAGATGGGTGTGCCGATCCTCGGTACTTCCGCAGAAAATGTAGACCGCGCAGAGGACAGAGAGCTGTTTGATGAAGTGCTGGAGAAATGCAGCATTCCACGTCCGTCGGGCCATACCGTGTTCACGGCAGAGGAGGCAAAAAAAGCAGCGCATGAGCTGGGATATCCGGTACTTGTCCGCCCGTCCTACGTACTTGGCGGCCAGGGTATGCAGATCGCGATCAACGATGAAGACGTAGATGCATTTATCGGTATCATCAACCGGATTGCACAGGAGCATCCGATCCTTGTTGACAAATATCTGGTTGGAAAAGAGATCGAGGTAGATGCAGTATGCGATGGCACCGACGTGCTGATCCCGGGTATCATGGAGCATATCGAGCGCGCCGGCATCCATTCCGGAGACAGTATCTCCGTATATCCGGCACAGAGCATTTCTGCAAAGATCAAGCGTGTCATTGAGGATTACACAAGAAAGCTGGCAAAAGAGCTTCATGTCATCGGACTGATCAATATTCAGTTTATCGTAAGCAACGATGAGGTATACGTAATCGAAGTAAATCCGCGTTCCAGCCGTACCGTGCCGTATATCAGCAAGGTAACCGGTATCCCGATTGTTCCGCTTGCAACAAAGGTCATCCTTGGTCATACAATCCGTGAGCTTGGCTATGAGCCGGGTCTGCAGCCGGAGGCAGATTACTTTGCGATCAAGATGCCGGTATTTTCCTTTGAGAAGATCCGCGGTGCAGATATCAGCCTTGGACCGGAGATGAAATCCACCGGAGAGTGCCTTGGTATCGCGAAGACGTTTGATGAAGCACTTTACAAGGCATTCTTGGGTGCAGGCATCAATCTGCCGAAGCACAAAAATATGATCATTACTGTAAAAGATTCCGATAAGCTTGATGTGATCGATATCGCAAGAAGATTTGAGGCGATTGGCTACCGTATTTTCTCGACAAGAGGAACGGCACGTGCCCTTCAGGAACATGGCGTGCACGCACGTATGATCAATAAGATTGAGGGAGAATCGCCGAACCTGATGGATCTGATTCTTGGTCATGAGATCGATCTCGTCATTGATACTCCATCCCAGGGTGTGGAGCATGCAAAAGACGGATTCCTGATCCGACGCAATGCGATCGAGACAGGTGTCAACGTACTGACCGCACTCGATACGGCACAGGCGCTGATCACGAGTCTGGAAAATAATAACATCAATAAATTATCTCTGATCGATATCGCGACGGTAGCGTCACGGTAAGCAGAGAAAACGAAAGGGGCTGCGCCTTGAGGTGCGGCTCCTTTTCTCATGGAAGCCGGATGATTTCGCAGGAAGGCTGCAGACAGTCTACCTTGTGAACGATCCGCTGCCGCATGAGCCTTACGGACATTTCACAGAAAATTTGCAGACTCGGACTTGAAAAAAGGAGAAAAGAGAAGTACACTGTGCAGTGGAGCGCAGAAGCAGCGAAAGCGGCGGATAGGATGTTTATGTCAGCCACTGAAAACGGAGGAAAATGAAATGCGTAAAAAATCACATATATCACTTGCAGGCTACCTGATTGGGGAACTGGAATCAGAACAGCTGGACCGGCACAAAAAGGCGTTTTATTTCGGCTCGATCCTGCCGGACCTGACACCGAAAATGTTTGCCGTACCGCATGAGTTTCAGACTTCTTACCGCGAACTGCAGGAAAAAGTTCTCGGTCTCATTGCCTATGTCCAGACCGGTGAGGGAAAAGAACGTGTGGTGTGGAGGCGGCTTGGTGTTGTCATGCACTATCTGGCAGATTATTTTACTTTTCCGCATAATACGGTGTTTGACGGAAATCTCAAGGATCACTGTCTGTATGAACGCGACATGAAGCATGCGATGCGTGCTTATATCCATACGGGGGATGCGAGAAACATTTTTCAGGCACAGCGGATGCGCAAGGGGCAGATCACAGATGTTGCACAGCTCTTTGACTATATCGAGAAAACGCATCAGACGTATCTTGGTGCGGTACACAATGTGGCAGATGACTGCCGCTGGATCGTGGAGATGTGCTCCTGGGCACTGATCGGACTGGTGAATATTATCTGTAAGGCAGATGAGAGGCTGCGTCCGCTTGCATGGCAGTGCGCGTGAGAAAAAGAATCTCTGAAATAAAAATAACCGAAAGAGAAAACGGCAGAAATAACAGAAAAGAAGGACAGATTCGATGAAAAGGAATCTGTTCTTTTTATTTCTCACGAAGTAAAGAAAGTATTGCTGCCTGTTTGCAGGAATTTGACAGAAAAAGCATTGTATTGTTTATTATAATCTGATATGATGAGGACAGAATGACATATAATAAAATGATGGAGGGTCAGATATATGGGATTAATAAAAGCATTGATGGGGGCTGCCGGAGGCACAATGGCGGATCAGTGGAAAGAGTATTTTTACTGTGAGGCGATGGACGCGGATACGCTGGTTATGAAGGGGCAGAAACGTACGTCGCGCCGTTCTTCCAACCACTCGGGCAGCGATAATATCATCACGGACGGTTCCGGAATCGCAGTGGCGGACGGCCAGTGCATGATCATTGTGGAGAATGGAAAAGTTGCGGAAGTCTGTGCAGAGCCGGGCGAGTATACATATGACAACAGTGCGGCACCGAGTATTTTCGGCGGAAGCCTCGGAGAAGGGCTGAAAAAGACGTTTGCCGAGATCGGAAAACGTTTTTCCTACGGAGGCCAGGCAGCGGGCGACCAGAGAGTTTACTACATTAACACGAAAGAAATTCTCGGAAACAAGTATGGAACAGCGACACCGGTTCCGTTCCGTGTGGTAGACCGGAATATCGGACTGGATGTCGATATTTCAATTCGCTGTAATGGCGAGTATTCGTACTGCATCGTAGATCCGATTCTGTTTTATACGAATGTGTGCGGCAATGTTTCAGATGTTTATGAGCGTTCGAACCTTGACAGCATGCTGAAAAGTGAGCTGCTTACGGCGCTGCAGCCGGCATTTGCAAGAATTTCGGATATGGGCGTGCGCTACAGTGCACTGCCGGGTCATACACTGGAACTGGCGGATGCATTGAATGAGGTACTCTCAAGAAAATGGAAAGAGACGAGAGGAATCGTCATTGCTTCTGTCGGAGTGAATTCCGTATCTGCATCTAAAGAAGATGAGGATATGATCAAACAGCTGCAGAAGAGTGCGGTTATGCGTGATCCGACGATGGCGGCTGCACAGCTGGTGGGCGCACAGAGCGACGCGATGCGTGCGGCAGCTTCCAATTCAAATGGTGCGATGATGGGATTTATGGGCATGAACATGGCATCGCAGGCCGGCGGCATGAATGCACAGGATCTGTATGCGATGGGCGCCCACCAGCAGGCAGCACGTCAGGCGCAGCAGGCGGCGCAGCCGGAAAAAGCAGTATCCTCTGCTGCACCGGAGGGCAACTGGAAATGCAGCTGCGGCGCAGTGAACACCGGAAAGTTCTGTGTGGAATGCGGTGCGAAAAAGCCGGAGGAGGGCTGGATCTGTCCGTCCTGCGGGGCATCAAACAAAGGAAAATTCTGCATGGAGTGCGGCGCAAAGCGGCCGGCCGGAGCACCGATTTACCAGTGCGACAAATGCGGCTGGAAGCCGAAGGATCCGGCGCATCCGCCAAAATTCTGCCCGGAGTGCGGTGATCCGTTCGATGAAAACGACCAGGTGAACTGATAGAGCCAAAGAGGAGATATGACAGAGTCTGGTCCGGTCTGCGAATATCCGCTTTACAACGTCTGCTTCCATGAAAACTGCAGACCGGATGAAAGGAGAATGGAATGAGCGATATTCTGGAATACAAATGCCCGTGCTGCGGCGGTGCGATTGAGTTCAACAGCCGCCTCCAGAAAATGAAGTGTCCGTACTGCGACACGGAGTTTGAACTGGATACATTGAAACAGTTTGAGGAAGAAGATAAAAAAGAGGCAAAGGATCCACAGTGGGATGCTGACAATGTAGCGCAGAGCAACGAGCAGATTGGTGATGACGGTACATTTAAGACATATGTCTGCGATTCCTGCGGCGGCGAGATCATTACGGATGACAGTACAGCAGCAACGAGCTGTCCGTACTGCGGCAACCCGGTAGTTGTGCCGAAGCAGTTTGAAGGAATGCTGAAGCCGGATTTGATTATTCCGTTCAAGCTGGATAAGAAGCAGGCAGAGCAGAAGCTGAAAGAGCATCTGAAAGGAAAGATTCTGCTGCCAAGGCTGTTCCGAAGCGAAAACCGGATTAAGGAAGTGAAGGGGATTTACGTTCCGTTCTGGCTCTACAGCAGTGATGCGGATGCGGAAATTCAGTGCCGCGCGACAAAGGTGCGTACCTGGAGGACCAGTGATTATGAGTATACAGAGACTTCCCATTTTCTGGTAAGCCGCGGCGGGCAGATCGCATTTGATAATGTACCGGCAGATGGTTCCAGAAAAATGACTGATGAACTGATGGAGTCCATCGAGCCGTATCAGTATGAGGCAGCTGTCCCGTTTGAAAAAGCATATCTGGCCGGTTATCTGGCAGATAAATATGATGTGAGTTCGGAAGAGTGTGCGGAGCGTGCCAATAAGCGGATGCAGGAGAGCACCGTTCGCTCGTTTATGGATACGATCAGCGGTTATACAACGTGTCTGCCGGAAAAAACGGATATTCGTCTGCGCAAGGGAAAGATTTCTTATGCCCTGCTGCCGGTCTGGGTGCTGAGCACGAAATATAAGGATGAGATTTATACGTTTGCGATGAATGGCCAGACAGGAAAATTCGTTGGAAATCTTCCGATGGACAATGGAACCGTATGGAAAATTTTTGGCGGGGTATTTGCTGCGGTGTTTATTCTGGTGTTTGGTCTGACATGGCTGTTCTGAAAAAAGGAGAAAACGGGAATGAAAAAAATAAGACATTTGTTTCTTCTTCTTTTTCTGCTTCTGATGGTGGGAGTGCCGGTTTACGCAGAAAATCCGGATAAGGTGGTCGACAATGCAGACCTTTTGACTGACAAAGAAGAAGAAAAACTGGAAGCGCAGTTTACGGAGATTGCAGAAAAATACCAGTGTGATGTTGTTGTCGTTACAACGGATACCCTGGACGGTAAGTCGCCGATGGATTATACGGACGACTACTATTATGAGCATGATTATGGATATGGCCCGGATATTGACGGTATCATGCTGATGGTCAGCATGGAGGACCGTGACTGGTGGATTGCGACAAGAGGAAGTGCGATTCAGACCTTTACAGACTACGGACTGGAGCGCCTGAAAGAGATGTTCCTGAGTGATTTGAGCGACGGAGAATATTACAAGGCTTTCAAAACGTTCGGCACGACTGCGGAAGCTTTTATGGAAGAGGCCGAGTACGGCGAGCCGTATGATACGAACCATACCTATTCAGAACCGCTGCCCTTTTGGGTACATCTGGCAATTGCGGCGGTTGCAGCACTGATCGTGAGCGGGATTGTCATTACTGTGCTCAGCATCCAGCTGAAATCCGTTGCGCCCAAAGAGTCTGCACAGGATTACGTGCGCACAGGAAGCTTTCATCTGGCAAGAAGAAGCGATATTTTCCTGTACCGCACAGTAGATAAACAGAAAATTGAGCATGAGAGTTCCTCTGGCGGAGGCAGTACGACACATACGACATCGGATGGCGGAACGGCCGGCGGTACCGGCGGAAAGTTTTGACCGAATCAGCAAGCGGATTGCGAATATCCGCTTTGCCCCAAACAGTGAAAGGAAACTATGGAGAAAAAAACACCAACGGGTGAATTATATGAACTGCTCGAGACCTCCGGCGATTTTTGTGCAGTGGATAAATTGCTGGAAACAGAACCGATCACATTTACGCGATATCTGAAAGAACTGATGAAAACGTATCAGATAACCGGAACCGGACTGATGCGAAACAGTCTTCTGAGCAAATCTTATACTTACCAGGTGCTGGATGGGAGCAGACAGCCGGAGCGCAATGTAGTGCTTCGGCTTGCTTTTTCACTTGGATGTTCCCTGAAAGAGGTTCAGCACCTTCTGGCGCTCTCAAATAATGGAATACTTTATCCGAAAATCCGCAGGGATGCGGCGATTATTTTCGGAATCCGCCAGGGGTATTCGCTGGCAGAAGAGAATGAGTTTCTGGAGAAGATTGGCGAGCAGGGGCTTTTATAAATAAGAGAATAAAATTTGTGATCATTTTTATGTTCCTGCAAGTAACCAGGGCAGAGTGTGAAGATCCGCTTTGGCAGAATTTGCAAAAAAAGACAGTCAGGAGTCTGCAGGAGAAACGGGAAAAATGAATACAGATGCAAATCAGAAAACGAAGAAGAGAAGAGATCAGGAAAAAAGAAAACCAGAAGAGATACTGAAAAACAGTACACAGCAGCAGCCGCTTTTTTCACTTAAGGATACACCGCTTGCATATTACAGCGTGGTGACAGTCCTGAAGGAGAGGGAAGACCGGCTGGTTTTGCGGATGAAAGCAGACCGGGAGATGTTTCCGGAATGTCTGGTGCTGAAATGGGAAAAGGCGGGAGGACGGCTTGAAAGAGAATACGAACTTTTGTCTGCTTTTTGTGATCCCTGTCTTCCAAAAGTGCTTGGTTATCTGAACTCGGAGCAGGGGGCGTTTCTCTGGCGGGAATACGTTGAAGGGCAGACATTGGAAGAGCAAATTTCACAGGGCAAGGCAATGACAGATATGGAAGCGGCAGAAACGGTGGAAATGATCTGCCGTTTTCTTGCTCGGCTGCACAGCCGGAGACCGCAGGTGATTCATCGGGATATTAAGGCCTCGAATATCGTACAGCGGTCAGATGGAAGCCTTTGCGTGATTGATCTGGATGGCTGCAGGAAGTATCACGAGGGAGAGAAAAAAGATACCATTTGTCTCGGTACTGCTTCGACCGCTGCACCGGAACAGTTTGGCTATGGACAAAGCGACGGGCGCAGTGATATTTATGGCGCAGGTATGCTGCTGATTTTTCTGCTTACCGGAAAAGAAGAACGTGGTGCGTTATCGGAAATTTCAGAAAAATATCTGCGGAAAATTGCGAAGAAAGCGACAGAGTTTGATCCCGGGCAGCGGTATCAGTGCGTGGATGAGATGGCGGAAGCGCTTGGCGCATTTTCCGGAAAAAATAAACCGGAAAAAGGAAGGCAGTGGCGAAAAAGCAGGAAGGAAAATGGAAGATGGCTGTTGGTTTGGCTGGTTGCCGGACTGGTGACTGGCTGTGTTGGAAGTGCAGCTATAATGCCTTTCTTTCAGAAAGAAACGGCTGCCGGAGAGAAAATTTACAGTTTTGTATCTGAGATGGATCAGGAAGAAAGTAAGCCGGAAGCGACAGCCCGAAAGAATGTGGCTTTCCATGGCTCGATCTGGGAACAGGCGATCCGGGAGGCACTTGGGAAAAGTAAGGAAGACGTGATCTATACAGATGAACTGGCACGGATTACCTCTCTTTATGTGTGTGGCGAAACCATCTGCGCAGATATGCTTGAGGCGTTTCAGATTTACTGGGGGATGGGGCTGCAGGAGCCGGTCAATCCGTCTGCAGAGCCGGATTTTGCGGAGCAGGAAGATTTTAAGCTGCTGTCTCTGTGCACGAATCTGAGATATCTGACGTGCGCAGCCTGCGACCTGCAGGATCTCACACCACTGGAACCACTGCAGCTTGAGACACTGGACTTAAGTGCTAACCCGGTCAGCGATATTTCAGCGCTGGAGAACATGAAAACGCTGAAAAGTCTGTATCTGAATTACTGTCCGGTTGGAGAGGAAGGTCTGGAGAATGTCTGTACACTTCCGCTTGAGTATCTGGAGATTAATGATATTGGTGCGAAAGATTATAAAGCGGTCGGAAAGATGAAGACCCTGCGCGAAATCCGCGCGAGAAATGTTTCAAAAACGGATCTGGAGCAGATTTGCCTTAAAAATCCGGGATTGAAAAGCCTGTTTATATCTGGAGAGAACTTTGGCGATTTGGAGTCACTTACCGGGCTTTTTGGACTTTCGGATCTGGAAGAACTGGATTTTGGGGCTTCAGAACTGAACGATATTACGGGGATTGAGAAGCTGACTGGTCTTAAAAAGGTTTACCTGGACTGGAACTTCATTGAAGATCTGAGCATGCTCAGCAAACTTGATCAGCTGGAGGAACTGAGCATTCGGGATCTGCCGGTAAAAGATTACACGCCGCTTTTACAGTGTCCTAAGCTTCGAAAGATCATCTGCTATGATGAGAAACAGAAACAGGAGATTGAGACGCAGCTTGGAGATTGCGGGATTGAAGTGAGCCTGTGATGAGGGACAAGAAAAGACTGAAAAAACAGGCTGCAAAAATCTGATGCGGCCAATAAAGGAACGGTGACAAAAACGGAATTGCTATATAAAAAGAGCAGGGGACGTAAGCATAATTCCCTGCTCTTTTCAAAATAAGCCTGTTCATGGCCGGACAATGAATTTATTTAGTTATCCGCCACCGTTTCATCCGCAGAGTAAACCTGTCTCTTTCTCGCCATCTCGTCGCTCTCAAGATACTCATCGTATGTCGTGATCTTATCGATCAGGCGGCCGTTCGGAAGGATCTCCATGATGCGGTTTGCAGTGGTCTCCACGATCTGATGGTCACGGGAGGAGAAGAGCAGAACACCCGGGAACTTGATCAGTCCGTTGTTCAGTGCAGTGATAGACTCCATGTCCAGGTGGTTGGTCGGCTCATCCAGAAGCAGGATGTTTGCGCCGGAGATCATCATCTTGGAGAGCAGGCAGCGTACGCGCTCTCCTCCGGAGAGAACATTCAGATGCTTTACACCGTCCTCACCGGCGAAAAGCATACGTCCAAGGAATCCGCGGACGTAAGTAGCGTCCTTGATCTCGGAAAACTGAGTCAGCCAGTCAACGATTGTCAGGTCAGAATCAAACTCTTTCGTGCTGTCCTTCGGAAAGTATGCCTGAGAAGTTGTAACGCCCCATTTGTAAGTACCCTCATCCGGCTCCATTTCACCCATCAGAATTTTGAAGAAGGTTGTCTTTGCGAGCTCGTTTCCGCCGACAAATGCAACCTTGTCGTTGTGACCGAGCGTGAAGGTGATATTGTCAAGGATCTTTACACCATCGATCGTCTTGGAGAGGTTCTCGACCATGAGCACCTCATTCCCAATCTCGCGGTTCGGGCGGAAGTCGATGTACGGATATTTGCGGCTGGACGGTTTAATCTCGTCAAGCTGGATTTTTTCAAGTGCACGCTTTCTGGAAGTTGCCTGTTTGGATTTGGAAGCGTTCGCGGAGAAGCGGGAGATAAAGTCCTGCAGCTCCTTGATTTTCTCTTCCTTTTTCTTGTTTGCTTCCTTCATCTGGCGGATCAGCAGCTGGCTGGACTCGTACCAGAAATCATAGTTTCCTGCATAGAGCTGAATTTTGCCATAGTCGATGTCGGCGATCTGTGTGCACACCTTATTTAAGAAGTAACGGTCATGGGAGACAACAATGACAGTGTTTTCGAAGTTGATCAGGAATTCCTCCAGCCAGTTGATTGCATCGAGATCCAGGTGGTTGGTCGGCTCATCGAGCAGCAGGATATCCGGATTACCGAAAAGCGCTCTTGCAAGCAGCACCTTGACCTTATCGTTGCCGTTTAAGTCCTTCATTAAAGTGTAGTGAAGTTCCGGTGCGATGCCAAGACCGTTTAAGAGCGTAGCAGCATCGGATTCAGCTTCCCAGCCGTTCATCTCGGCAAACTCACCCTCAAGCTCGCTGGCACGGATGCCGTCTTCATCTGTGAAGTCCTCTTTCGCGTAGATGGCTTCCTTTTCCTTCATAATATCATACAGTCTCTGATTACCCATGATGACGGTATCAAGTACCGGAAACTCATCATATTTAAAGTGGTCCTGCTCCAGGACGGAGAGTCGCTGGCCAGGCGTGATGACGATATCGCCGTTTGTCGTCTCAAGCTTTCCGGAAAGAATCTTCAGGAAGGTAGATTTTCCGGCACCGTTTGCACCAATGACACCGTAGCAGTTGCCTTCGGTAAATTTGATGTTGACATCTTCAAACAGGGCTTTTTTGCCCACACGGTAAGTTACATTATTTGCACTGATCATGTGATACCTCGTTTTTTCATTTTTAATATTTCCAGCTATCTTAATATTTCCAGCTATCTATTGTACAGAAAAACAGGAAAAAAGCAAGTGTTTCAGGAAAGAATTTTCAAACCTGCCAAAGAGCATTTTTCAGGCATGCTCCAGTCTGATTTCCAGCGCTTGCATTTCCGAAAATGGTGCGTTATGATAAAAAATACGACGCCCTGTGCAAAAAAGAAGCCCCAAAATCAGGCACAGAAAGATTCCGAAAGTACACAGGAGAAAGAGGAGGATCGAAATGCAAGTAAAAACTACACAAAAAAACACATCAGGCAGCGAATCTCATGCCGCAGCAAAGCAATCCGGGAAAAAACAGCAGACCGTTGATATGACCCATGGTCCGCTTACCGGCAAGATTCTGCTGTTTACCCTGCCGATCATGCTGTCAAGCATTCTGCAGCTTCTTTTTAATGCGGCGGACATTATTGTCGTGGGACGGTTTGCAGGAAGTAATTCGCTGGCGGCAGTCGGTTCAAATGGCGCGCTGATTAACCTGATCGTGAACCTGCTCATTGGCCTGTCGGTTGGCTGTGCGGTAGCGGTTGCTTTTTACTATGGGGCAAACGAGATGGGGCAGGTAAAAGAAACGATCCACACCTCGATCGCGATCAGTCTGATTGGCGGTGTGATCTGCCTGGCTGCAGGAATTCTGCTGAGTCCGGTTATGCTGCGGATGATGGGAACACCGGAGAATATTATCGGAAAAGCAGAGCTGTATCTGCGCATTTACTTTATTGGGCTTCCGGCAATGTCGATCTACAATTTCGGCAGTGCGATCCTGCGTTCACTTGGTGATACGAAACACCCGCTTTATTATCTGATCGCGGCGGGTATTATCAACATTATATTAAATGTAGTTTTTGTTGCAGGCTTTCAGATGGATGTGGCGGGTGTTGCGGCTGCAACTGTGATTTCAGAAACGGTATCGGCGGCGCTGACCCTGCGCTTTCTGATGCGGATGGAAGAGGAGCTGCGCCTGGAATGGAAAAAGGTGCGCATCTCAAAACCGAAGCTGATCAGGATCGCCCGGGTTGGTATTCCGTCCGGAATCCAGTCGGCGGTATTTTCTCTTTCCAACGTACTGATCCAGTCCTCGATCAACAGTTTTGGAGAGCTGGCGGTAGCGGGAAATTCGGCGGCAGCCAATATAGAAGGATTTATTTACGTTGCAATGAATTCCTTTTATCAGTCTGCGCAGACCTTTACGAGCCAGAATGTCGGTGCACGGAAATACGACAGGATCAACAAGGTACTGCTGAATTGTCTGGTGATGGTGGCAATTACCGGGCTTGTGCTGGGAAACGGCGCGTATTTCTTCGGCGAGCAGCTGCTTGGCATTTACCTGCCGGGAAATGAGGCCGCGATTGCGTACGGCATTGCGCGAATGGGTGTCATTGCGGTGACGTACTGCCTGTGCGGCATGATGGACGTGCTTTCCGGATCCCTGCGCGGAATGGGAGAATCCGTTCTGCCGATGGTTGTGTCGATGATCGGTTCCTGCCTGCTGCGTGTCATCTGGATCTGTACGGTGTTTGCACATTTTTACTCTCTGCGGGTGCTGTATTATTCCTATCCGATCAGCTGGATTCTGACGGAAAGCGTGCATCTCATCTGTTATTTTTATGTCAAACGCAGACTCATACAGCGTCACGGTATGGCCTGACTTACCGGAAAATGCAGAAAAAACCGTGGAAAAGGCGCTGACTGTACAGCGAAAAATACAAAAAAATGGGAAAAAAGGGAATAAGACAAATAGACAAAAAAATAGAGTTGTGCTACAATAAATCCGTATGAGATGTTATAGAGAGTATGCCAACTCTTAATATCAGCCTGTCAAACGGCGGACTGATGCAATATAATCCAAGGAGGAATATTCAAATGGCTAGAAAAATGAAGACCATGGATGGTAATCATGCTGCCGCTCATGCATCGTATGCATTTACCGATGTAGCAGCTATTTTCCCGATTACCCCGTCATCTGTTATGGCTGAAGCAACAGATGAGTGGGCAACTCAGGGACGTCTGAACATGTTTGGACAGACCGTACAGGTTACAGAGATGCAGTCTGAGGCCGGCGCAGCAGGAACTGTTCACGGTTCTCTGGCAGCTGGTGCACTGACAACTACATATACGGCTTCACAGGGTCTGCTTCTGATGATCCCGAACCTCTACAAAGTAGCAGGTGAGAGACTTCCGGGCGTATTCAACGTTTCCGCACGTGCACTTGCAAGCCATGCACTTTCCATCTTCGGAGATCATTCCGATGTATATGCCTGTCGTCAGACCGGAGCATGCATGCTCTGCGAGTCCAGCGTGCAGGAAGTAATGGACCTGACTCCGGTTGCTCATCTTTCCGCAATCAAGGGACGTCTTCCGTTCATCAACTTCTTCGACGGTTTCCGTACTTCTCATGAGATCCAGAAGATTGAGACATGGGATTACGAAGATCTGAAAGAAATGACAGATTTCGATGCAATCCAGGCATGGAGAGATCAGTGTCTGAATCCGAACCATCCGTGTCAGAGAGGTTCTGCTCAGAACCCGGATATCTTCTTCCAGGCAAGAGAAGCAATCAACCCGTACTATGACGCTATGCCGGCTATCGTACAGGAGTACATGGACAAGGTAAACGCTAAGATCGGTACTGATTACAAGCTCTTCAACTACTACGGAGCTGAGGACGCTGAGAAGGTTATCATCGCAATGGGTTCTGTCTGTGATACAATTGAAGAGACCATCGATTACCTGATGGCAGCAGGCGAGAAGGTTGGTGTTGTAAAGGTTCGTCTTTACAGACCGTTTAGCGCAGAGGCTCTGGTAGCTGCAATTCCGGAGACCGCTAAGCAGATCACCGTTCTTGACAGAACAAAAGAGCCGGGTGCTCTTGGCGAGCCGCTGTACCTTGACGTAGTAGCAGCTCTGAAGGGAACAAAATTCAACGATACTCCGATCTTCACCGGACGTTACGGCCTTGGTTCCAAGGATACCACACCGGCTCAGATCGTAGCTGTATACAACAATACTGAGAAGCAGAAATTCACAATCGGTATCAACGATGATGTGACACATCTTTCTCTGGAGCTGGGCGCACCGCTCGTTACAACTCCGGCAGGCACCATCAACTGCAAGTTCTGGGGACTTGGCGCTGACGGTACTGTAGGTGCAAACAAGAACTCCATCAAGATCATTGGTGATAATACAGATATGTATGCTCAGGCATACTTTGATTATGACTCCAAGAAGTCCGGCGGTGTTACCATGTCTCACCTTCGTTTTGGTAAGTCTCCGATCAAGTCTACCTACCTGATCCACAAGGCAAACTTCGTTGCATGCCACAACCCGTCCTATGTACGCAAGTACAACATGGTACAGGAGCTGGTAGACGGCGGTACATTCCTTCTGAACTGCCCGTGGGATATGGAAGGCCTTGAGAAGCATCTTCCGGGACAGGTTAAGAAATTCATCGCTGACCACAACATCAAGTTCTATGTGATCGACGGTATCAAGATCGGTAAAGAGATCGGACTTGGCGGACGTATCAACACCGTACTTCAGTCTGCATTCTTCAAACTGGCAAACATCATTCCGGAGGAGCAGGCAATCGAGCTGATGAAGGCTGCTGCAAAGGCTACTTACGGACGTAAGGGTGATGCGATCGTTCAGATGAACTACGATGCAATCGACGCAGGTGCTAAGCAGGTAGTAGAGATCACCGTTCCGGAGAGCTGGAAGAACGCTGAGGATGAGGATATCATCGCAAAGGCTGTTACCGGCAAGAGACAGGACGTAGTAGATTTCGTAAACAACATCCAGCATGCAGTAAACGCTCAGGAAGGAAACAATCTTCCGGTATCTGCATTCAAGGATTACGTAGATGGTACCACACCGTCAGGTGCAGCTGCATTTGAGAAGCGTGGTATTGCAGTAGATATCCCGGTATGGAATCCGGAAAACTGTATCCAGTGTAACAGATGTTCCTACGTATGCCCGCATGCAGTTATCCGTCCGGTTGCAATGACCGAGGAAGAGGCAGCTGCAGCTCCGGAAGGCACACAGACACTGCCGCTGACCGGTATGGCTGGATATAAATTCTCTATCGTTGTTTCTGCACTTGACTGTACAGGATGCGGTTCCTGCGTGAACGTATGCCCGGGCAAGAAGGGTGCAAAGGCAATCGCTATGGCAAACATGGAAGCAAACGCAGGCTGCCAGGCTGCATTCGATTACGCAGTAGAGCTGCCGGCTAAGGCAGACGTTGTTGCCAAGTTCAAAGAGAATACTGTAAAGGGATCTCAGTTCAAGCAGCCGCTGCTTGAGTTCTCAGGCGCATGCGCAGGCTGTGGCGAGACTCCGTACGCAAAACTGATCACCCAGCTGTTTGGTGACAGAATGTACATTGCAAACGCAACAGGATGCTCCTCTATCTGGGGTAACTCTTCACCGTCCACACCGTACACCGTAAACGCGAAGGGACAGGGCCCGGCATGGTCCAACTCTCTGTTCGAGGACAACGCAGAGTTCGGTTATGGTATGCTGCTTGCTCAGAATGCAATCAGAGATGGTCTGAAGGCTAAGGTTGAGGCTCTCGTTGCAGGCGACGCTCCGGCAGATGTAAAGGAAGCTGGTCAGGAATGGCTGGATACCTACACCGTAGGAGCTACAAATGGTACCGCTACTGACAAGCTGATCGCAGCTCTGGAGGCATGCGGATGCGACAAGGCTCAGGATATCCTGAAGAACAAAGATTACCTTGGCAAGAAGTCCCAGTGGATCTTTGGTGGTGACGGATGGGCTTACGACATCGGATTTGGCGGTGTTGACCATGTACTTGCAAGCGGCAAGGACATCAATATCATGGTATTCGATACCGAGGTTTACTCCAACACAGGCGGACAGGCTTCCAAGTCTACGCAGCCGGGTGCAGTTGCACAGTTCGCTGCAGGCGGTAAGGAAGTTAAGAAGAAAGATATGGCAAGCATCGCAATGAGCTACGGCTATGTATACGTTGCTCAGATCGCTATGGGTGCTGATTACAACCAGACCGTTAAGGCTCTTGCAGAGGCAGAGGCTTATCCGGGACCGTCACTGATCATTGCTTACGCTCCGTGTATCAACCATGGTATCAAGAAGGGCATGAGCAAAGCTCAGACAGAGGAAGAGCTGGCTGTTAAGTCCGGTTACTGGCATCTGTTCCGGTTCAACCCGGCAGCAGAGTCCAAGTTCTCCCTGGATTCCAAGGCTCCGACCGAGGATCTGATGGAGTTCCTGAACGGCGAGGTTCGTTACAACTCCCTGAAGAGAGCAAACCCGGCAAGAGCTGAGAAGCTGTTTGCTAAGAATGCTGAATGCAACAAGGAGAGATACGAGTACCTGAACAAGCTGATCACACTGTATGGTACTGAGAAATAAATAAAATTCTGAATAAGATCGAGAATCATTCAGACAGAGTCCAAGCGGAGTAATACAGAAACGGGGTGTCCTACGGGGCGCTCCGTTTTTTTGCCAAATCAGGCAGGCTTACTCGCGATGACGGTTATGTCCTTTGATCTTTCCGGAATATCCGCATTTTACATTATCGAAAATCTGTGCTATAGTAGAGCATGTTTGAAGGATCATTCCGACAGAAGGCATTTTGGGGACATGCTTTAGAAAAAAATGAAAAACCAGGGAGAGAACGATGCGAAGAAGAGGCAAAAACAGACAGAGAGCAGCAACTCACCGGAAGAACAGTCCGATCTTCGGTATTCTGACGGGCATTGCCGGCTTTTTCTTTCTCCTTACATGTTCCGTGGTACTGGTGCTGAATTTCAGACCGTTGTATTACTATGATGTACAGTCACTGCATCTCTCTGAGGAGACTGGTCTGTCCGAAGAGACGATCTGCCGGAATTATGATGTTCTGATCGATTACAATCTCTTCTGGAAAGGAGAGGATACACTCGCGTTTCCGGATTTTCCAATGTCGGAGCAGGGGCGCATTCATTTTGAAGAGGTGAAACGTATTTTTGTGGCACTGCAGTATGGGATGATCGTCATGCTGATTTTATTCACAGGTGGGATCATCTGGAATGTACGCCGGAGGTCGTTTGAATTTTTGCGGGCAACGGCTGTCACATCTCTTGTGATCCCGGCGGTGCTCGGAGCGCTCGTGGCGATGAACTGGGAACGCTTTTTTATCGGATTTCACAAACTGATGTTTTCAAATGATTACTGGCTTTTTGATCCGGCAAGGGATCCTGTGATCCTGATCCTGCCGGATGAATTTTTCTTCCATTGTGCGGCGGCGGTGATTGTCTGTCTTGCCGCGGGCGGTATTTTCTGTGAGATGGTATATCGCGCGGTGAGAAGGAAAGAATATACTTATACAAAAACGATGGAGGATGGCAAATGAATTTTGAAAAACTGCCGCAGTATCGGCTGATAAAACAGGAGAACCTGAACGACATTCATGCAATGGGGTATCTCCTGGAGCATAGAAAGACACATGCACGTGTCCTGGTACTGGAAAATGATGATGAAAATAAGGTATTTAACATCGCATTCCGTACGCCGCCGACAGACAGCACCGGCGTGGCGCATATCGTAGAACACACGGTACTGTGCGGAAGCAGAGAATTTCCGTCGAAGGATCCGTTCGTGGAGCTGGTAAAGGGATCTTTAAATACATTTCTGAATGCGATGACGTATCCGGATAAGACCATGTATCCGCTGGCAAGCTGCAATGATACAGATTTTCACAACCTCATGCATGTATACCTTGACGCCGTATTTTATCCGAACATTTACAGGCATGAGGAAATCTTCCGGCAGGAGGGTTGGAATTATCAGCTGGAGTCTGAGGACGGGGAGCTGACTTACAACGGGGTGGTCTACAATGAGATGAAGGGGGCTTTTTCCTCACCGGAAGAAGTGATCGACCGTGAGATCATGAATACACTTTTCCCGGATACACCATACGGTGTGGAGTCCGGCGGTGATCCGGACTGTATCCCGGATCTGACATATGAGGCGTATCTGGATTTCCATCGGAGATATTACCATCCGTCAAACAGTTATCTGTATCTTTACGGAAACATGGATATGGAGCGTGAACTGGCCTGGATTGATGAGAAATATCTGAGCTGTTTTGAAGAACTCAGGGTAGATTCTGAGATCCCACTTCAGAAACCGTTTGAGAAGATGCAGGAGCTTTACCGTGAATATCCGGTATCTGAGGAGGAATCACTGGAAAACAATACTTATCTGACCTACAATGTGGTAGTCGGGACAAGCCTTGATGTGGAACTGGCGAATGCGTTTGCAGTGCTCGACTATGCGCTTCTTTCTTCACCGGGTGCGGTGCTCAAACAGGCATTGCTTGATGCGGGCATCGGTACAGACATTATGAGCAATTATGAGAGCGGGATCCGTCAGCCGTTTTACAGTATTATTGCAAAAAATGCAAATGCAAAAGACAAAGACCGCTTTGTCAAAGTGATCCGTACGATATTGGAGGATGCGGCAGAAAAAGGAATTGACAAAGGGGCATTGCTGGCCGGCATCAATGTGATGGAGTTTAAGGCGCGCGAGGCAGATTACGGTTCGTATCCGAAGGGATTGATGTACGGGCTGGATGTTTTTGACAGCTGGCTTTATGATGACAGCCGTCCGTTTGATTATCTGCATTTTGACGTGTACGAAAAGCTGAGAGAAGATCTGGACAAAGGCTATTTTGAGTCACTGATCCGAACATATCTGCTGGAAAATACGCATGGTTCCATTCTTGTGGCAGAGCCGCGGCGTGGCCTTACGGCAGAACATGAGGAAGAAGTGTGCCGGAAGCTGTCAGCTTTTAAGGAGAGTCTGAGTGCGGATGAGCGCCGGAAACTGGTCGAAAAGACGAAAAAGCTGCGGGAATTCCAGGAAGCACCATCCACACAGGAAGAGCTGGAGAAGATTCCGATGCTTACAAGAGCGGATATCGGAATGAAGGCGGCAGGCTTCCAGAATACGGAGTATACCTGCAACGACGTGAAGATTGTACACCACGATGTATTTTCCAATGGAATCGCATATCTGGATCTTTTGTTTGAGACAAGCCGTATCAGTGCGGAAGAAATACCGTACCTTGGAATCCTGAAGTTTGTGCTCGGTATGGTAAATACCGCGGAACATTCTTATCAGGAGCTGAATAACGAGATCAACCAGAATTCCGGCGGAATTTCCGGTGGAATCAGCCTTTATCCGCTCTCAGACGGCAGTGTGCGCAGCTTTTTTGGAATTCGCGCCAGCATTCTGTACGATAAGGTAGATTATGCATACCAGATCGCGCAGGAGATCCTGCTGACTTCTGATTTTTCGGATGACAAGCGGCTGCAGGAGATTTTGTCAAAACTGAAATCACGGCTTTCCATGCGCCTTCCGGCGGCGGGACACAGCACGGCCGCAGGACGTTCCCTGTCCTATTTTTCACAGTTTTCAGCATTTAATGATGCGATCAGTGGAATCAGCTTTTACCGTGTCGTCGCAGATCTGGAAGAACACTTCCAGGAGCGGAAAGAAGAATTAAAGACAACACTTCGCAGACTGTGCAGGGAGCTGTTCTGCAAAGAAAACCTGATTGTCAGTGTGACCTGTGACAGTGAGGGACTGAAAAAGACAGAAGAGCCGCTTGGTGCGTTTGTAACTGCGCTGCCGGAGGCATCCGCAGAGAAAAAGGATCACACACTGGAGCTTACGAAGAAAAATGAAGGCTTTACGACGGCCGGACAGGTGCAGTACGTGGCGCGTTCCGGTAATTTTGTAAAGGAAGGTTTTTCTTACACCGGTCTTTTGCAGATCGTGAAGGTGATGATGAGCTACGATTATTTATGGCAGAATATCCGTGTGCTCGGCGGTGCGTACGGCTGCATGGCAGCATTTGGAAGAACGGGAGATACGACGTTCGTTTCCTACCGTGATCCGAACTTGCGGAAGACAAATGAGGTATACAACGGAATTCCGAAATATCTGGAGCAGTTTGAAGCGGATGAACGCGAAATGACGAAGTACATTATCGGAACGATCAGTGACCTCGATACGCCGCTGACACCGTCGATGAAGGGACGCCGTTCCCTTGGCGCATATTTTTCCGGTATCACAGACGAGGATGTCCAGAGAGAACGCGATGAGATCCTTCGGGCACAGCCGGAGCAGATCCGTGCGCTGGCTCCGCTGATGCGTGCGGTGCTTGGGCAGGAAAATCTCTGTGTCATCGGAAATGAACAGAAGATCAAAGAGGACGCGGATCTGTTTTACAGTACGAGAGCGCTGGTGTGACCAGGTGGGCTCTCCCCTGTTTCAGCTGCGAGAAGCAATAAACAGATATCGAATAAGCTGGGAAACAGATCAGACAGAAATAGATAACAGGAGAAAAAATGGAAGATGCAAAATTTAAATCCGGCTTTGCGACGCTGATCGGGCGTCCGAACGTCGGAAAGTCGACACTGATGAATCATCTGATCGGACAGAAGATCGCGATCACTTCAAATAAACCGCAGACGACAAGAAACCGGATCCAGACGGTCTACACCTCAAAAAAAGGTCAGATCGTGTTTCTGGATACGCCCGGTATTCACAAGGCAAAGAACAAACTCGGCGAGTATATGGTAAATGTGGCGGAGCAGACTTTAAAAGAGGTTGACGTGGTGCTCTGGCTTGTGGAACCGACGGATTTCATCGGAAAAGGAGAGCTGCACATAGCAGAGCAGCTGAAAAAGGCAAATGTTCCGGTCATTCTGATCATGAACAAGATTGATATGGTTGCAAAAGACAAGCTGCCCGGCTTTATGGAAAATTACCGCAAAATTTATGATTTTGAGGAGATCATCCCGGTCTGTGCGCTGCGCGGCGTAAATATGGAAAAGGTCATCAGTGCAATTTTCCGTTTCCTGCCGTACGGGCCGAAGTTTTATGATGATGAAACGATCACGGATCAGCCGCAGCGCCAGATCGTGGCGGAGATGATCCGTGAGAAAGCACTTCGCTGTCTGGACGAGGAGATCCCGCACGGAATTGCGGTTGCGATCGACCGGATGAAAGAGCGGCCGGACGGAAGCGTGATTGATATCGATGCGACGATCATTTGTGAGAAAGATTCCCACAAGGGCATTATCATCGGAAAAGGCGGTTCAATGCTGCGCAGGATCGGTTCACAGGCCCGTATGGAGATCGAAAAAATGATGGAGATGAAGGTCAATCTTCAGCTCTGGGTCAAGGTGAAGAAAGACTGGCGGGACAGCGATTTCATGATCAAAAATTTCGGCTATGACAAGAAGGAAATCTAGCCTGGGCAGCTGCGAAGCAGACCTGGGTATTTGATTTGATCAGGTCACAGAAGAGACAGAAAAGGAAAGAAAAATGAGCGAGCCGCAAAAAGTAAGAGGAATGGTGCTGCAGGCATCATCCTGCGGAGAGTATGACAAACGGATGGTGATCCTTACAAAAGAGAGGGGAAAAATCACCGCATTTGCACGTGGGGCACGCCGCCAGAAAAGTCCGTTGCTTGCGGCGGCGAATCCGTTTGTATTTGGCGTTTTTACGGTGTATGAGGGAAGGGATGCATATACATTAGCGCAGGCGGAGGTCTCCAACTACTTTATGGAGCTGAAGGAAGATGTAGTGGGAACGTGTTACGGATGTTATTTTATGGAGGTTGCTTCCTATTATACGAGGGAAAACCTCGACGGGGCGCAGCTGCTCAATCTTCTGTACGCGTCGCTTCTTGCACTCTCAAACGAAAAGCTTGACAATGAGCTGGTGCGCTGCGTGTTTGAGATGAAGGCGATGGCCTTAAATGGAGAATACCCCTACAGCGTGACAGAGGATGCATCGCTGCAGGAGGCGACACGTTACACCGTGGCTTACGTGCTGGAGGCACCGATCCAGAAGCTTTATACGTTTACTCTGAAGCCGGAAATTTTCCGGGAACTGCGCAGGGTGCAGGACCGGCTGAACCGGACCGGAATCGACCGCGATTTCAAGTCTTTGCAGATTTTAAAATCTATGGTTGAAACCGGCGGCTTTTAACGGTATAATACGATAGATTGCTGAGATAAAAGGAGGATGGCAAAGATGACAGGGAGAAAGATTGCGGTGACGGCTGTTTTGTGTGCCGGCGTCATAATGATGGGCGGCTGCAGCATGCTGGATCAGGAAAAAGAATGGAAGCCGCAGAAGTCATCGGCGATATCCGTCGGAAAGGACGGGACGATCACAGAATATGTAAGCGACACGCTGGACGAATCCTACTACAGCGATACGGAGCTTCAGAGCATGATCGAATCCGAGATCAGTGATTATAACAGCAAGAACGGAGAAAACTCAGTGAGCATGAAGGATTTCCAGGTAAACGGAAAGGACGTTCAGCTCACAATGGAGTACAAAAAGGCAGAAGATTATGCACAGTTCAATCACACAGAGTTTTATTACGGCTCGATGATCAACGCGCAGCTTGCAGGTTATCTGTTTGACGTTTCCTATAAAGAAGTGAAAAACGGTGCGGCAGGAAGTGCAGAGATATCCGGCACGGATGTGCTGAAAAATATGGCCTCAGAGGTGATGATCGTGACCGCCCCGCTTGAGGTACATGTACCGGGCAACGTACTCTATACGAGTGACAACGCGCAGGTTCTCTCTGCGGACGATGTATATGCGTCCGGAAAAACAGACGATGGTTCGAAAGAGAAGAGCTTTGAAGAAAAAGCTGCGGATAAGCGCGTTTACATTATTTTTGATATGGAAGAGTAATCCAGTGACACACAGAAAGCGTTTTCGTTTTCTGATGCGATAAATGAAAAACCTGAGGAGGAACAGTATGGAAAAGACAATGGACAAAATCGTTGCACTGGCAAAAGGCAGAGGATTTGTATATCCGGGATCTGAGATTTACGGAGGTCTTGCAAATACATGGGATTATGGAAACCTCGGCGTTGAGCTGAAAAACAATGTAAAAAAAGCATGGTGGCAGAAGTTCATCACACAGAACCCGTACAACGTCGGTGTTGACTGTGCGATTCTGATGAATCCGCAGACCTGGATCGCTTCCGGACATCTCGGCGGCTTTTCAGATCCGCTGATGGACTGCAAGGAGTGCCATGAGCGTTTCCGCGCAGATAAGCTGATTGAAGATTTCTGCCAGGAAAAGGGCATTGAGCTGGAAAAGCCGATCGATGCATTTTCTCAGCAGGAGATGACAGACTTCATTGAAGAGAAGAAAATTCCGTGCCCAAGCTGTGGCAAGCACAATTTTACCGATATCCGTCAGTTCAACCTGATGTTCAAGACATTCCAGGGTGTTACCGAGGATGCAAAGAATACGGTTTATTTAAGACCGGAGACGGCACAGGGAATTTTTGTAAACTTCAAGAACGTACAGAGAACATCGAGAAAGAAACTCCCGTTTGGTATTGGCCAGATCGGAAAATCCTTCCGTAATGAGATCACACCGGGCAACTTTACTTTCCGTACGCGTGAGTTTGAGCAGATGGAGCTGGAGTTCTTCTGCGTACCGGGCACGGATCTTGACTGGTTCCAGTATTGGAGAAGCTTCTGCTTCAATTGGCTGAAATCACTTGGTATGAAGGAAGAAGATCTGCGTCTGCGTGACCATGATCCGGAGGAGCTGAGCTTCTACAGCAAGGGGACAACTGATATCGAGTACCTCTTCCCGTTCGGATGGGGAGAGCTGTGGGGAATCGCAGACCGTACTGATTATGACCTGACCCAGCATCAGAATGTATCCGGTCAGGATATGTCCTACTTTGATGACGAGAAGAAAGAAAAGTACATTCCGTACGTCATTGAACCGTCGCTTGGTGCTGATCGTGTTGTTCTTGCATTCCTGTGCAATGCTTACGATGAGGAAAACATCGGTACCGAGGAAAAACCGGATATGCGTACCGTACTGCATTTCCATCCGGCACTGGCACCGGTTAAGATCGGAGTTCTGCCGCTGTCCAAGAAACTGAACGAAGGTGCGACAAAAGTATTCGAACAGCTCTCAAAGAAATGGAACTGTGAATACGATGACCGCGGAAACATCGGAAAACGTTACCGCAGACAGGATGAGATCGGTACACCGTTCTGTGTAACCTACGACTTTGATTCTGAAGAAGACGGAGCAGTTACCGTACGTGACCGTGACACCATGGAGCAGGAGCGTATCAAGATCGAAGATCTGGCAGCCTATTTCGAAGAAAAGCTGGCATACTAAGAAGCGAGCAGCAATTCTGACAAGAATTGCCTGAAAACTGTACGAAATACACAAAAATGCATAAGTGAAATAGAATAAACTATACAAAAAGCAGAAAGAACCTTGTGAGTCTTTCTGCTTTTATGTTATAATGTTTATAGAATTGCGGGAGTTACTTTGTAACGGAGCAATTCTAAGGCATCATTATGCATCGTTATATTTTTGCAACGGAGCAATCCGCAGGCATCGGCCGGGGTCAGAAGACGGAAATATGATATGCCTGCACCGGAATAAAGTATTAAGGAGGATTTGTGTTATGGGAATGCGAAACATTATTGTAGGACAGTCAGGCGGGCCGACTTCGGTTATTAATTCCAGCCTTGCGGGGGTTTACAAGACAGCGATTGAACGTGGTTTTGACAAAGTATACGGTATGCTTCACGGCATCCAGGGATTTCTGGATGAGCAGTACGTGGATCTTTCCACGCAGATTCATTCGGATATGGATATCGAGCTGCTGAAGAGGACACCTTCGGCATTTCTTGGTTCCTGCCGTTACAAACTTCCGGAGATCCATGAGGACATGGAGATTTATGAGAAAATTTTCGGTATCCTGGACAAGCTGGAGATCGAGGCATTTATCTACATCGGCGGCAATGACTCCATGGATACGATCAAAAAACTTTCGGATTATGCGATTGTCAAAGGTCATAAACAGAAATTTTTAGGTGTGCCAAAGACGATCGACAACGATCTTGCACTGACTGACCACACGCCGGGATTTGGAAGTGCAGCCAAATACATCGGAGCATCGACAAAAGAAGTGATCCGCGATGCACTGGGACTCACCTACAAAAAAGAGATGATCACGATCATAGAAGTTATGGGAAGGAATGCCGGATGGCTGACAGGGGCGACCGCACTTGCCAAAACGGAAGAATGCGAAGGTCCGGATCTTATTTATCTGCCGGAAGTGCCGTTTGATATCGATGCATTCCTTTCAAAGATCAAAGATCTGCTCAAAGAGAAAAAATCCATCATCGTAGCGGTGTCTGAGGGAATCAAACTTCCAGACGGACGTTATGTGTGTGAACTTTCCGGCGGCGGAGATTATGTGGATGCATTCGGACACAAGCAGCTGACCGGAACGGCCGCATATCTGGCGAATTTCCTGGGAGCAGAGATCGGATGCAAGACAAGGGCAGTCGAATTTTCCACCCTTCAGCGAAGTGCTTCCCATATGGCATCCCGTGTGGATATCAACGAAGCGTTTATGGTAGGCGGTGCAGCCGTCAAAGCAGCAGATGAAGGAGACAGCGGCAAGATGGTCGTTATTGACCGCGTATCCGACGATCCGTACATGAGTGCGGCTGGCATTTATGATGTCCACAAGATCGCAAACAACGAAAAAACGGTTCCGAGAGCATGGCTCAACGAAACAGCAGATTATGTGACAGAAGAATTTATTAATTACATTGAACCGCTGATCCAGGGAGATTATCCGCCATTTATGGTAAATGGTCTTCCACAGCATCTTGTTCTGAAAAAATAACAAAAAAACTTCTTTTTTTGTGGACAATAGCTTGACTGAGAACAGATTTATGTTAGAATATTACTGTATGAAAGTTAAAAAGTTCTGACTGAACTGTATACAATTACTTTTGAGGAGGAAATAACACAATGGCAACAAAATGGGTTTATATGTTCAAGGAAGGCGACGCCACCATGAGAAACCTGCTGGGTGGAAAAGGTGCCAACCTTGCTGAAATGACTAACCTTGGTCTGCCGGTACCACAGGGCTTCACAATCACAACAGAAGCTTGTACACAGTACTATGAAGATGGCAGAAAGATCAACGACGAAATCATGGGACAGATCATGGAAGCGATCGATAAAATGGAAGGCATTACAGGCAAAAAGTTCGGAGATAAAGAGAATCCGCTTCTGGTTTCCGTTCGTTCCGGAGCAAGAGCATCCATGCCGGGCATGATGGACACAATCC